>JACCDW010792316.1_pt1 | contig 138214 bp, 128 predicted proteins | sample 7449781 | NCBI WGS metagenome assembly JACCDW01 (sample SAMN15323449, study PRJNA562643) | freshwater metagenome | isolation source: river surface water | place: USA:Blue River Watershed | collected 2017-08-18 | reverse complement strand
GCGAAAACAGACTCAAGTCAAGCAATGAGAGAAAACACAAAGGAACGTTTAGACTCATTGAAAAATGGCAATGAATAAAACACGACCGCAGAACATCACTTAACCAAAAAGTAAGGTTTCGTGTTCTGTATGATAATTATTCATCACTTGAATAATCAAATAGTTCAAAGTTGCATAAACCCTCAATTCATCCCAAAATTGGTTCGACCCCGATAGGTATCGGGGCGATAGCTATCGGGGCAGCCCAGGGAGCCAAAAAAAAGCCTCACAGAAATGTGAGGCTTTTTTTGTGCCCGATTCTTGGGAACCATCGTTCAACGTTTAAAAAGCGGACACATAGATCGCTGCACGCAAAAGCGGAATTAAAGTAGGGCGCAAAACAGGTATCCAAATTAAATCAGATGAACAACTCCTAAAAGAAAATAAGAACGTTGCAAAACTATTAAAACAGGGCTATGAGTTAAGGAAGATCATGAAGCTAGAGAATAAATCAAATGGGACGGTGCAGAAAGTTAAGAAAATGATAAATGTCTAATGATTTTTGACCCCAATTCATGTGAAGATTATTATTGAAGAGTTTGTGTAGCCCAGTAAGGTTGTTTAACGTTTTGGCGCTTGGCGCGGTGGCGGATTTCGGAGCACAGAACTGTCAATACACCAAAAAGTTGATGCGAGGTAGAATGTTCAATTAATCACTTAACCCGCCATTGAGACAAACACCTGTTAGCGGCTGCTCTGTTTGTCGTCAATATTTTTCTTTTTAAATTCGTTATGAGTAAAGAGTCGAATCACTAATTGAAAAAAAAGCAAGTTAACTAATAAGCCAATAATAGCAGGAACTATAGAAGAATCGCCTTTATACAATGCATTCCCGAAAGCCCAATCAGCACTCCGAAAATCCAAATAAGTATAAAATGCGGTTACTAAAAAAAGTAGTGTTGCTATCCATTTCTGCTTATTTATATCGTTGACAGAATATCCAATAACTAATATGAGCAATCCAATTACTGTCATATGAACATAAACCCAAAGTATTGCGTCAAAATAATGAGCTGAATTCAGAATGAGTTCAGGCACTTTGAACTCCGCCATACTTTTCATTAATCCTTTGGTAAAAAGGCTGAATGGTAATAGGGTGAATGTAAAACCAACAATCGAAAAGGTTCTTTTAAAGTTTGGAAGTAGTGTTTTCATTAATTAACAATGATTATTTATTGATTTAATATTTGTTACTTTTTGTAATATTTGGTTTTATTCATATTTAATTCAAAGTAATTCTATGTTTAGGTTCCGAGTTGCCGCTCATTTGTATATATCCGAAACAAACCTTCGTTTATCTGTACAATAATGGAGTGCTATGTGAAACTTTATTTCACTTTATTCTTTTTGCAATTACAGCTGTATTTTTAATTTAATCGCTCGCAAAAATAACAATTGTCTCGGATATAATTACATTTTCTAAAAACGCAATACAACCACAAAAAAAGTGATTTTTTTCTATCCATTATATATTTCCACAATTCTACCACCAATTCATACCCTTCCAAGAAGTTAGAAATTTGATCTTTCCCCGCTACTAGAGTTATCATCACAAAATTGCTAAACCAATTAGAATCAATACAAATCCACGATTATTCACCACTTGAACAAACAGATAGTTCAAAGTTGCATAAACCCTCAATTCATCCCAAAATTGGTTCGACCCCGATAGGTATCGAGGCGATAGCTATCGGGGCAGCCCAGGGAGCCCAAAAAAAAGCCTCACAGAAATGTGAGGCTTTTTTGTTTGTTATCTAAAATGTCAGTAATTTGGGGTCGACTTTTGCTTATCTCAATAAATAATAACGAATCATGCAAGACTTCATAGACCAAGCCGCAAAAAATGACGTAGTACTTTATGATAATGGAAAGTGTCAATTTTGTGGCGCAAACTATCAACGAGGGATTTTTGAATGTATGGAAAACTATAACAATGGACTTGCTTTTTTAGATTTTAACGATTCGAAAAATCATTTGTTTAGATTTTTAAGTGTTGATGCTCATGCCTTGCAACACCCAGAAATACACGGTCGATGGAGCAATCATTTTCATTTAACAAGGTTGCATTTAATACTTAAAAAAAAGCAAACATGGGACTACAACAAATCACCCCTTCTCAGCGACTACTTAAATAAATATAAATCAAACAAACCAAATGAGTTTCTTAAAGCCCCAGCATCATTGAATAGAGGAAAAATTACTACAAAAGATTTTACCAAGGCAACAACAGCAGAAGAATGTGCTCAACTTATCATAAAATGGGCAGAAGAAGTTTATCATTCATGGAATTCAAATCATGGAACAGTTTCTCAAATTGCAGAAGGTTTTTTAGCTAACTATTACAATGAAACAACACAAGGAAGAAAAACAATGAAATACAAATAATATATGAAAAAAATGACCTGCAAACAGCTCGGCGGAGCTTGTGATTTTGAATTTTCAGGAGAGTCCTTTGATGAAATTGCAAACCAAAGTAAAAAACACGGAATGGAAATGTTCCAAAAAGGAGATACTTCACATGTTGATGCAATGAATGAAATGCAAAAGATGATGAAAGAGCCATCTGACTTTGCTAAATGGTTTGAAAGTAAAAAGGAGGAATTTAATAAACTAAACAATATTTAACTCTTTAATTTCCTAATAGGAACATACTCAACCATCATATAGCTGAATCTTTCTTCGAATTGGGGGAGCAAAAAAGAAAAAGCCCTAAAGAAATATTCTAATTTCTTTAAGTAATAAATAATAAAGAGGATTATTTTGATCAAAGCAATCGCTCAATCGTAATCAAGTTATTTTGATAACTATTACCAACAATTAAAGTTATTCTCCAAGCAATTGAATTAGATACATCCATAACAACCCACTCATCTCTGTAACCAGCTGTGGCAAAGCTCAATCCCGAACTCAAATAGGCAGGGGTTGTAGTAACCGACAATGGAGAACTTCCGTAAATAGTCGAATAGCCCATTCCACCTGCAGCATAAAAACAACTACCATATACGGAATAAGTTCCAGATACCGTGGAAACTTGTAAACTCGCATTTCCTGACGATGCTAATCGCACCTTTAAATTCCCCAAGGTAACATCAGTTCCTCTACCAACCAATGCTGAAACTTTGGTTAAACTATTGTCTTCTAAACGCACCCAATTAGAGCCATTCCAATAATAATAACCGGGAGTAACATTATAAGGAGTTGTTCCAGCAGACGCTGTATTAAAAATAAGCAAACCTGTTGCCGGCGTAGATATCGTGCTATTATCTGAAACTGAAGTCAATGCAATTCTGGGAGGCAAAAAGCCTTTTGAAGAACTCTTCACTTCTAGCTGTGCCGATGAATTAGGGGTTATTGTACCAATTCCAACTTGAGAATAAGCAGAAGCACTTAACAACAAAAGAGATAAAGAAATAAAAGTTTTAAATGATTTCATTTGTAAAGATGTCCTGCAAATTTAATGCATTTTTAATGTATATTACCATTTTAGATGAGTTTGTAACCCTTGATTGTACTAAAAAATGTGTTTAAAACAAGAATTCAAGTGCAATGCAATGAATGGTTTCATTATGAATATCCACCAAACACAAGTTGCAGACCAACAATAAAATAACTAACTTCGTTTGTAAACCCGTTTGAGGAATTTTAAAATGCGCAAATTGATACACTATTTTGTTTTTCTAAGCATGCTAAATTTTTCTATAATTTTAGAAGGACAAATTAAATCTATGGATATTTCCAAAAAAATGCCTGATAATTACATTCATCACGAAAAACAATTCTGTAATAAATTCAATATCAAACAACTAACATCGGATACTTCTTTTGATGAATTTTACCGCATTAACAACGAAAGACAAATTATTGAAGTATGGCAAAACGACACAATTTATGGCGGACAAGTAATTAATTACACTTTCACATACATAAAACCCGAAAAGCGAAAAACAATAAAGAGCAAGTTAATTTACAACAAATTGAATTTAACTTCAGATACGGCAAAAATCATTTTTCAAAAATTCCAATCCATTAAAAACATTCCAGACATGAATGAAATAAATGGCTGGTCTCAAGGTTTAGATGGGGTAACTTATAAAATTGAAAATTCCACAAAGAATAATTATTCAATAAAATCTTATTGGACACCAACTGAGCAAAATGATACAACTCCCTACAAAAAACAAATGATTGAGTTTACAAATTACATTTACAGTGACTTAAATCTTTACAATCAATATCGGGTTTTCACAAAAAATCTACCAAATGGTACCTATACCGATGGATTTGTTGTTATACGTAAAATGGGACGTTTCAAATCCCGATTATTCAGGTATTTTAGATAAAATCTCCAACCGTGTTTTTTATGAACCTAATTTCTTACTGCAACCATTATCCCTCAAAAAGAAATACGGTATAATTTCGTTTTATGTATAAATACCAATTTCAGTACTTTATCAATAATTTAAACAGTTTAAGTAGACAAATATTAACTATACTTTCACAAATGAGAATTTCACCACACAAAATATCAATCTTTAGAAAAATTCCCTTGGTTTTATTTGTGATAATTTATCTTACAACAAGTTGCGCCCAAACAAAGAAACAAGCATCGTTTGAAGGAATAGTGACTTATAAAATCACAGTGAACACCATCCAATCCAAAAATACTTTTTACCAGAAATACCAAAACCAAAAATTTGGCCAGGAAATGAAATTTTATATTCTAAAAGATGGTAGTTATAAAAAAGAATTTACATCTAGTGGTGAAAAAGGATTTGAATACAGTATTTATGATGCTAAAACAAACATAAACTACACCAAATGGAAAAATATTGACACACTTTATACTTATAATTGTTCAACAAATGCAATTGAACTTTCAAAAGAAAATGACCTTCCAAACGAGTTTATTTCAGGTCAAAATTATAAGGGATATTTTATTTCGGGAATAGAAACAATCAGCAAACAGAATGTTTCCATGACCTACTACTACAATTCGGAAAATCCTTTTGTTCAACCAGAATTATATTCGAACTACCATGATTTCTTTTACAACAAAGTTATGAGCAAACTGCAATCCCCATTTTTCAAACTCATCATGGATCTTGGGAAATACAGTGTAACTTATGAAATGACCAATATTGAAAGAAAAACTCTTTCTTCTCTAATAATACCTATTCCCAAAAATTTCCCCATAAAGAACTTATAACCAAATGAAATCCTTACGATCAATTTTCATTTTTGCATTTTTGGGATTTGCCATCTTGGAGGGACTTTTTGCGAATCAGCAACAGATTTTCGCTATTCAATATTCAAAATTAATTGAAAATCGGAATAACAACTTTCATGCAGAAATTGAAGCAATAAAAGAAGGAGACCTTATTTTTCAAACTTCCAGATCCGCCCAAAGCAAGGCTGTTCAGCTTGCAACAAAATCACCATACTCTCATTGCGGAATTATTTTTCGCGACAGCCATGAATTGTATGTTTTTGAAGCTGTTCAACCAGTAAAACGCACCCCATTAAAAGAATGGATTGCTAGAGGAAAAGATGGAAAATTTGTGATCAAACGACTCATCAATGCAGAAAAACAACTTACTTCCAACGTTATTGCCAAAATGAAGGAAATTGCACAATCCTTTCAGGGCAAAAACTACGACCTCACATTTGAATGGTCAGATGAAAAAATGTATTGTTCAGAGTTGATTTGGAAAATCTATCAACGGTCAACAGGACTAGAAATTGGCAAGCTTGAAAAGTTAAAAAACTTTGACCTTTCCAATCAAACGGTAAAAAATATCATGAAAGAAAGATATGCGAAAAGTATCCCATATAACGAAACTGTAATTTCACCGGTTTCGATTTTCAAAAGTGAACTTTTGGTGACTGTTAAATAAACGGAATCAATCAAGTTTACAGCCAAATTTTCTGACCTAAATATGATTCCTTTTATTTTTTATTTCATGGCACATACCCCATCTTTGAAAAGTTATGTCAAAACAAATCTTTATCAATTTAGCCGTAAGTGATTTGCAAAAATCTGCCGATTTTTATACTGCAATTGGATTTACTGTAAACCCCCAATTTTCTGATGATACAGCAAAATGCATGGTTTGGAGTGACAACATCTATGTAATGTTGCTCAACCACGAAAAGTTTCAAAGCTTTACTCAAAAACCCATCGCAGATACCAAAAATCACATTGCTGGCTTGTTTTCATTGTCATTGGGCAGCAACCAGGAAGTGGATTCAGCCATGGAACTTGGCTTAAATGCAGGTGGAATTGAACCCAATGAACCCCGTAATTACGGATTCATGTATCAACGCACTTTAGAAGATTTCGACGGTCATACCTGGGAGATTTTCTTTATGGACATGTCGCAGTTTCCTGGTTCTTAACCCAATTTCATTGCTCAGTCAATGTCCCTCAACATTCAAATAAACAATTATTTAGACACACTACCCCAAGAAAAACAGCAGGGAATGCGCACCTTGCACCAACTGCTGCTTTCTTGGATGCCAAATTGCAAACTTTGGTTCGAAACGGGTTTAGATAGCAACAACAAGGTTGTGAGCAACCCCAATATTGGGTACGGCGAGTGCGAAATCCCTTATAAATCTGGCAAAACGCGCACGTTTTATCAAATCGGATTGTGTGCCAATACTGCCGGTATTTCAATTTACATCATGGGCATTCGCGGCAAACTTGATTTGGCGCAATTCGCAGGAAACAAACTGGGGAAAGCCAAAATTACTGGATATTGCATTAAGTTTAAAAAATTGAATGACATTGACTTAAATGAATTAAACCTCATTATTCTTGAGGGACAAAAAGCAAGTCAATCAAACGAACCGGCGCATTAAAATATCGGTTTGTGCTTCATTTCCCATTTGGAAAACATGCTGATCAAACCGAGTAAAACCAAGCTTTTCATAAAATGAAATGGCTTTTAGGTTATGTTCCCAAACTCCCAACCACACATACTTTAAACCTCTTTCAGTGGCACACTGTATGGCATATTCCATCAGTTTACCGCCCAAATTATTTCCTTGATATTCTTGAAGGACATAAATTCGCTCAATTTCCATGGCATTGGCATCGCGAATTTCAGACTGGGCTTCGCAATAATTCAACTTCAAATAACCACAGATTTCATTTCCCTTTCGAATAAAATAAAAGTGAGAAAGAGGATTTTGGAGTTCTTGTTCCAGTTTAGAAATTGAAAATGCAGTTCCCATATAATCCTGCATATTTTGTTCAGAATTAGAAGTTTCAAAGGTTTCTGCAAAAGTTTTTATCGAAATGTTTTGCAAATTCCGCAACTGATCTTGACCTATTTGTTCAATTTCCGTAAATTGATGTTCCACACTGCAAATTAAAGAAAATGCTGAAATAATTGCTGTGCGACAAATATCACAGACAATTCAAATCGCTCAGTTTAACTTTGCATCAAATTAAACAATTATGGCAACCATTCAACTCACAAATCAGATGTTCATTGATGAAATTTTCGATTACACTCAAAATTCTGAATGGAAATTCAAGGGATCCAAACCTGCAATCATAGATTTCTATGCCGATTGGTGTGGACCATGCAAAGTGGTTGGACCGATTCTAGAAGAATTGAGCGATGAATATCCAGATATCACCATTTACAAAGTAAATACCGAGGTGGAGCAAGATTTATCGTATGTTTTTCAAATCAGGAGCATTCCGAGTTTGTTGTTTATTCCACTAGATAAACAACCCATGATGCAGGCTGGCGCACTTCCAAAAAATGCATTCCAAGAAATCATCGAAAAAGAGCTTTTGCCCAAGTAAGGATAGCAATATCTTTGCAGATCATGAACCCACAACCTCAACCTAAAAAATGGAAATTGTTATTGGTGAGCTGGCTATTTGTTTACCCAGTCATCAACATCATGTTTGCTCTCGTATTTCCTTTAATTAAAGAATTTCCTCAATTGCTAAAAACACTCATATTCACAGTAATTTTAGTGCCATTGATGGGACATTTCATTCCCAAACTGCATCAAAGGTTTTGGGGCTGGATTACAAAGTAAATTAAATGCTTTCGGCGTGTTTTTTGAAATTATTCAAAATCATTTGCCAACCCATTTGTTGCATTTCAACGGGGTTTTCAGTTTCAGGATCAAAAGTTTCTGTGACTAGAATGGCTCCGTTGATCTCTTCGAAATCAACTAAAATCACACGAGCATCTGCCAAATGGTATTGAAAATGTTTCATGGGCTCAACAACATCATAAATCCCAGTAAAATCAAACCCAAAAGAACCATCTTTTGCCGACATTTGATAATGGAATTCACCTCCAACTTTTAAATTGTTGGTTGCTGAAGGACAATGCCAATCTTCACCTGCAAAATTCCAATGTACAATATGTTCAGGATTGGTAAATGCATCCCAAACTTTCTCTAAAGTGCCAAGAACCTCAACTTTAACAACTATTTTTTCCATAAAGTGTCAAAACAACAACATTTTTTTGACGTTTTCACAATATACAAAAATTATAACCCAAACATGACTATTTTCGAAACATGAATTTGAATCAACCCATAGTTCGCAATACACTCGGAATTTTAATAGGTATACTTATTGGTGGTTCTGTTAATATGGCGATTATCATGTCTAGCAGTGCCATCATCCCTCCTCCTCCAGGGGCCAACCTCACCACCGAAGCCGGTTTGATTGCTGCAATGCCGTTGATGGAACCCAAGCATTTTCTCATGCCTTTTTTGGCACATGGTTTTGGCACTTTTGTGGGCGCGTTAATTGCAACTTTAATCGCTGTTTCAAGAGAAAAACTCTTATCGCTCATTATTGCAATCCAATTTTTTATTGGTGGTGCCATGATGGTTTATCAACTGCCATCACCCATGTGGTTTAATTTAACAGACCTCATTGGAGCCTATGTTCCATTTGCTTTTCTCGGATATTGGATGGGAAAGCAACTCAAAAACCGTTAAAGCTTTTCCATATTCACCTGATCTAAATCAGGCCCATATCCTTGAGGGATAATCTCCACTACTTTCATTCCCATTTTTTCATAAAATGCATAGGTATGCTGACTTGTACCCAGAGTGATTTTAATTTTGGGAAACCTCGTAAATATATCATTTTCACGGAAATTATAAAGCTGCCGTCCATGTCCCTCCCCATGAAAATCGCGATGAATCATTCCCCAAGCTAACCTCGCTTCCGACTCATCTTTTAGCACATAATATCCGCCACATCCCAAAATTTCATTTTTATTGTTGCACAAAACCATGTAAACATCCAACTTGGCATCATTGTAGGTCGGACTAACATATTTCAAATCATTATTTCCCTGATGATCCAACCATTTTTCAAACAGTTCATATTCTACCACATCAAAATATTGCGGACAATTGCTTTTAAACACTTCTAAGCATTGACTTTTATCAGCACTTTGGTAGTTGCGAATTTGAATAGACATATAATATTTATTTCAATTTAATGATTCTGGCGATGGTATCTTTTAGTGGTTTCACACAATAAACTTCATTTTTAGAAGAATCGTAAAACTCATTATTTCTCACTGGAACAATCTCATAATCAGCCTTTTCAACAGAATCTGTGGCAAAAAACTGTCGTGATGCATTGTTTTGATAAAAAAACAAATTCAACCAAGCGGCGTTCGATTTCCGGGTATACAAATAAATGGGTTTATTGAATTTTTGTTGATCCAACCAATCCACACAATGTTCCGTTGAAACATGCCAATAATCTTGATCGTAAGTATGTGTTTTGCCAAAAATCCAATAATATTCATTGAAATAAACCTGCTGAAATGGATTCATATATACAAGTATACCCAATTGGTAAAGCAACATAAGCTTCAACCCTGTTAGCGCATATTTCCTAGAAAGAATCCGTTGTAAAAAAATACCGATCAGTATTAAAAACGGAACAATCATGTATTGAAATTGCCGCCAAGAATCGTATAAATTGGGTTTGGTGAAAACCACATACAGAACTGTAGAAAAAAACCAAACAGAGAGAAATAATAAAAATCTATTGCGAACATTGAGTAAGTCTATTTTTCTTCTGAGGGACACATCAACGGCAATTAAAGATCCCAAAAACAAAACCAAATATGCCACCGGCATGGTCATTACAAACCACAGGGGTAAATACCACCAAACGGTGCTATTGGGACCAACCCATTGACCCGCAATAAGTGTTTCATTTGGCCAAGGAAATTCTTGCATCCGTTTAATCAAAGTAATGAATTCAGAAATTGGATGTTTCCATAATGTCGGAAAGAAAACATAATAACTTAAAAACCAAAATCCCACAAAAACAATCAAACCGATTAGTGATTTAGCCCAAATTTTAGGTGCTTGCTTCAACGCAAACAGCAAAACCAAAACCACCGATGGAATAACAAAAAATGCAGAAACCCTGATGGTGGCAGCCAATCCGAACACAATTCCAGCAATAATAAAATGTCGTATTTTCAAAGATTGCAGTCCTAATATCAATGGAAAAGAGGCAATTGTAACCAATGATAAAAACAAGGTATCCTTTGAGTTATAATGGGCATCGGCAAAAATTCGCGGATAAAAAGCCAACATAAGCATGATGATCCACGCGATTCTCTCATCTTGGTACAGTTTCCTAACCAAGTAGAATAAAAAACTTAGGGCAATTGTAAATAGCAGGAATAACAATCCATGTCTCATCCCCCATTTTTGAGTGGGTTGAGGCTCTTCATCAAACTCACAATCTATTGCAAAGCAAAGGGTTTCAAATGCAGGCCCATAATACCGCATCCCTTCTTCAATTTGTTCATTTTGGCGTTCGCCAACCACATATTCATAGTTTACCTTTCCAATGACATATTGGGTAAAATCATCGATGGGCAATCCATATTGCTTGATAGTTGCAAAACCAATTATTAGATACAGAAACAAGAACAAAAATGGGGATTTGAAAGCAATGCGTTTCACTGTGATTTGAGACAACACACCCTTCAAAAAATCCAAAATCTTGCGAATCATTCAGTATATGTGAATTACTTCATTCTAAAGTATTTAGAACCATCGAATTTATAAATTTCATATCGGCCCTTGAACACACCATTTTTTTCGGAAATTGGTTTTCGAACAAACATTCCTTTTTTCAAAAATTGAATCCCATTGAAATCTTTGGGTAGGTAACTTGTGTTGTCATTGGTATAATCAAAGTTAACAGACAGTTCAGTTTGACCTGCAAAAATTGGCACCTTCATTAATTCAGCACCCACTTTATAAGCAGCCATTGAAAAATATGGCGTCAATGTACTTCCTTGTCCATGTGAAGTAACCAAGAAAATCGTTTCTTTTTTCCTGTTTTTAATGGTATAAATTTTATCGATAAAAATCTTGTCATTTTCAACAACACCCTGAAATTCTGGTTCCATTCGTTTGGTGCGTATTGTTCCATCCAATAGAGCATAGCCAATAATACTTGCAAAGTCTATCATGGTACCACCCATGTGAGTGTTCCACGAAACAGCCATCATATTTTGATCTGGTGACTGAACAAATTTCAATGCTGGGAAATTGATTGGACAAGTTTTGTAACCGCCAGACTCAATAAAATATACCAAATTCTGCTTTAATAACTCATTATGAATTCGCAGTGAATCAGACATATCGGCAAAGGTTTCCTGATACTTTTGATTGAAAGATTCAACCAAGTTAATTTCAGTCAGCACATCTTTTTGAACTTGCTCACAGCTAGATACTTGAGCAACCAACAATGGCCCATAATTCAAGAAACTTAAAAGGAATATTAAGGTATATTTTTTCATTTTTTATACAACTTTTCGATTTCAATTTTTTTCATTTTTAGCATGGCTTGAAAAGCGTATTCTCTAATTTCAGGATCCGAATTACCTACCGTTTCCATCAGTTCAACAGGAACAATCTGCCAAGAAACACCAAACTTATCTTTTAACCAACCACATTGACTTTCAGCTCCTCCGTCGGCGGTTAGGGCATTCCAATAATAATCTACTTCCTCTTGTCCCTCACAATTTAAAACCATCGAAATTGATTCGTTAAATTGAAAGGCAGGACCACCATTCAAGGCCATAAATTTGGTGTCATTCAATTCAAAAATCACCATCATGCCTTGATCATTCAGCACTTTGGCATTTTTAAATATTGAACAATAATAACTTACAGCTTCTTGAGCCTGATTATTATACCATAAACATGGATAAATTTTGTGGTTAGACATGCTGCAAAATACAGCATTTTAATGAGTCTAAACAATGTCAAATTCCAATATTTTAAATTTACAATTATCTTTACCCAGAAATTTGATATCCCCCCCCACAATTCGATGAGCCAAAAAGACGTGATTGATGATTATATTTCCCAGTTCCCAGAACACATTCAATTGAAATTGAACGAAATAAAATCAATTATTGAAGAAGTTCTACCTGAGGCAGAAAAAGTAATTAGCTACAAAATGCCGGCCTATAAAATGAAATCTGTACTGGTTTATTTTGCTGGCTATGAGCATCATATTGGATTTTACCCTACGGCTACAGGAATAGAAAAGTTCAATTCTGAATTTGGTTCATACAAATGGTCAAAAGGTGCCGTTCAATTTCCAATTGACGAACCTCTGCCCAAAGAATTGATACAAAAAATCACCTTATTTAAGTTGGAAGAAGAATTGTTGAAGTTGTCGGTAAAAAAATCTCCAAAGTCGAAATAATGTCCCTCGAAATTAAAAAACTCGCCGTTTTACCATCCGACAATTGCTTGATTATCAACCCTCAAAACCATGCAATTGACATTGAGCTCCCATTGTCAAATGAAGACCACAATCCTACTTGGGTGATGATTGTGGCCACCAATGCCAATGAACTAACAACGTTAATCGGTCAACATACCGAATTACTTTATCAAGCTAGGGTGATTTGGATGAGTTACCCCAAAAAGTCTGGCAATATCAAATCCGATTTAAACCGTGATATTAGTTGGAAACTATTGGTTCCCTTCAAATTAACCCCAGTAAGTCAAATTTCCCTCGATGAAAATTGGAGTTCCTTGAGATTCAAATACGGGGAATTGCCCCCCAATTGGGTTGAAACTTACCTCGACAAAAAGAAATCGCCAGCGGATAGACCTGAATTGATTGTCCCACTTGAATTAAATCAAGCATTTTTAGTGCATCAAGATGCCAAGATTTTTTTTGAGGGACTTTCTTACAGTTGCAAAAGAGAATACATTCAATATATTACAGAAGCTAAGAAACAAGAAACCCGCGACAGACGAACACAAAATACAATAGACTCATTGCTCGCTAAAAAGAAATATAGAAATTGATATGTAGTAGGAATATAACGAATTTTATCGACATTTACAAACCATGAACGTTAGAGAGTTTAAACTGGGCAATACCGAAAAAGTTTGGATAGACATAGAGAATCCCAATCCAGAAGATTTTAGGAAATTCTGCAAAGAAAAGAACCTGCATCAAGCGCACATCGACGATTGCTTGCAATCGGATCACTTGCCCAAATTCGAGGAATCTACACCCCTTAATTTCATTGTTACTCGTGTTTTACATGCTGATAATCATGAGGGACATACAATACAGGAGATTTCTACCAAGGTCTCGATGTTCATCGACAACGACCAAATCATTACCATTCATAGACTTCCCCATCCGTTTATTGAGGCTATTATTCAGCTTTGTAAAGAGCAAAAAACGATTGACTCAACCCATGAATTGGCCATAAAAGTCATTAAAGGAGTTTTAAAAACCTACGAAAAACTTCAAACCAAATTAGCGTTGGAAATTGATAATATCGAAGATCAAATTTTTCTAAAGAATTCAAAAAACAACTTTTTAGAAGAGTTGTATTACCTCAAACGAAAAAGTGGTATTGGTAAAAAGTTACTGCTGTTAACCCGCGAGGTATTAACAGGCATCAAATCGCACCACCGAAATTCACAAGAACTAAGGGATGCGGTTGACTTGCAACAAAAACTCGAATTGTTTTACGACGAATTATTTGAAGACGTGAGCAACCTCATGACGGTTTACTTGTCGGTATCCTCCCAAAAAACCAACGAAGTAATGAAAGTACTAACTGTATTTTCCGTTTTCTTCATGCCATTAACCTTTGTGGTAGGCATTTACGGCATGAATTTCAAATTCATGCCGGAGCTGGAATGGGAATATGGTTATTTTGGAACATTAGCCATAATGTTATTGATCAGCATACTCATTGCACAATGGTTTAAGCGCAAAAATTGGATATAACATCTTGTTAAACAGTTATCTCCTAATCATTCAACAGACAATAAAATGACAAAAAGCAAAACAAGTTGCTTTTATTTTTGTTCTATCAAACGAATACTTATTATGAGAACTCTACATTTAAATTTTTTCACTTCATTGCTTTTCCTCACGTTAGGACTAGGATCACTTAAAGCCCAAGGTGTTAAATGTTATACCAATCAATTCAACTTAAAAATCAATACGTCACAAACCAATATTGACACTTGTGACAAACAGTTAACGCTCAAGGTGACATATACTGGAAATCCAGTGTATTTATATTGGAATGACGGATACGTAGGGGGAAGTCGCACAATAGAGTCATCGGGAAGTTATCAAGTTTACGCATTTGACAGTTCTTGGTGTGCAGATACGAGTAAAACAATCCATATAGCTCTGAATGACAATTATCTTTCTGTTTCTGCATTTCCGGAAGCAGATGAAATTAAACTATGCAAAGGACAACAAACCTACTTATACTGTTATTCATACGGGCCATTTAAGTGGAATACCAAAGACACAACGAATTCAATTATCGTTGACAAAACTGGCAATTACTTTGCCACTGCAATTTCAAAAAACGGCTGTAAAGATACTTCAAACGTGATCAAGGTTACATTTGTTGAATTTGCGGACGTAAAAATCAAAAGTCTTACAGACACCATTGTTTGTGAAGGAGATTCTGTAAGTTTAGAATTGACTACCAATTTAGCGGGATCCAAATACTATTGGTCGCCATACTATCAAAACAATGTTAAAAAAATTACCGCCAAATATTCCGGAACTTATTTTGTATATGTATACGATTCTATTTCAAATTGTGCTGGCTATTCGAATAAAATAAATGTTACTGTTAAGACAGCTCCAATTCAAAATCTGTGTATGGTTTCTGTTGACAGTGTAACTGGTAGAAATAAATTGACTTGGAAAAAGAATTCAGGAGCGGGCATTGTTTCATATAATTTTTATCGTGAATCTAATTTCGCGGGCGAGTTTGATTTAATTGGAAGCCAAGCTTACAGTGACCCTAATTTTTTTATTGATTCTTTTTCAAATCCTAAACAAAGGCCATTTACATACTACATCGCAGCGGTAGACTCTTGTGGAGGCGAATCACAAAACAGTAAATATTACGCACATACTACCCTGCATTTGACCGCATCACTAGGGGTATCAGGAGAAAATAACTTAAATTGGAGTGATTACATAGGTATTTATCCTTTAAACACATACATCATATATAGAAGCAACAAAGGAAGCAGTTTTCAACCAATTGCATCCGTTGCGGCTAGTGTAAAATCATATAGTGATTTAAATCCACCAAGTGGGTCAAATCGTTATTTCATTGGCATAAAAGCAAATACGGATTGTGTGGATTCATCACAAGTAATATACTCCAACATGGTAGCCTTTGGAATGCTCAATACTGAAAATCTCACAAATGAAATTTCCGTTTTCCCAAATCCAACGAATTCAAACATCCAAATTCTCAATGCTCCAACAAATGCAACTCTAAGGATATCAAATTTACAAGGCCAATTGGTGCAAACACAAACTTTCAATACATCAAACCCTGTAATCAATATTGAAACATTACCAAATGGCATTTATTTGATAACAATCAACAATCTGAAACCGATTAAAATAGTAAAATCAAATTAATCAACTCACACTTTGCATGATTGACTGAGGAATCTCAGCAATCAATTTAACTCTCCCGGTTCTTGAAACTGGGAGTTTTTGTTTGTTGATAAGAGTAACCGTGTTGATGTTGTAACATTTTATTTGGCCGGCATGCACCATAAAAGAGCGGTGAATTCGAATAAAAGGCTCACCAATTTCTTCTTCCAATGATTTTAATGTTCTGCAAATGAAATACTCTTTATCTATGCTATAAATTCTAGAATAGGCACCAAAGGCTTGAATATGACTGATATTCTTCAAAGGAATCACTTGAGAGCCTTTGGCATCCCTTAAAATGATGTTATACGTAGATTTATCGCATTGGTATTTCTGTACCAACCGGCACAAACATTCTCTCAATTCACCCATTTTAAATGGGGAAATTAAATAATCATAAATACCTGTCTTAATGGCTTGAATGGTATAATCATACGTAGGATGATATACAATTAAACAACACTTTCGATAGACCAAATCTGCAATTGCCTCTGCATTTTTGCTGTCTGTCATAATGTTTACGGGTAAAAATACTACCGTATATTGATCCTTAATTAATTCATTTTCAATAAACTCGTGCCAAGTTTTGTATTCATTTAAGGAATCTAAGCAGTCACCCAATCCATTTGAAAGCTGTGACGTAAGAATTTGGGCATCGTGTTTATCACTATCGATGACGTGAATTCTCATATTTTTTTCTTTTTTGTAGAAATTTTTCTACAAACAAAGATAAACAAATACATGAAAAACAAAAGTAAAATCTCAACAAAAAATCAAAAACTAAAAATTAATGATTCAAAACAAATTTGAATTGAGTGGCTTTCCCATAAATATCCACCCCACAAAAAACATAAACTCCGTCTTTCAATCCACTTATATCCATATTGTTACTAAACAAATCAATTCCTCCTTCGTTCAGCAATTCTTGCCCATTGATGTCCAACAATCGTGCCTCTGTGATTTGATACTTTGCATCCCATTTCAATCTATTTGCAAAGTAATCAATCGAAAATTGCATGGATCGTGAAGGTAAAATAATCCTATTATTTACATTTTCTTTCGATTTCAATTCAAATAATGTTGCATTTTGATTCAATTTTTCGCTAGTTAAAAAGACACGCGAATTCAAATGTGCAACCGCTTCTATTTGAATATTCCCCATTTGATCAAATTCTTGTTTTTTAACCTTCTTAAAAAATCCTTTATTAAAAAATGAATCACAAACCAAAACAAATGGGGCATTAAAAGTATACCCACACAAAACCAATTGGTCTGCCCCTTTCAAATAAGATGCACCTGTGGTTAATCCCCCAACATTGAAACTATCAACCAATCGAATGGAATAATTACCCTTTTCTTTTGGACATCTGTAAACGTATGTTTTAAAATTCCCCCAATTTTTGGTAAAAATAAACAACCCCGAATCTGTTGCTATCATTGCTTCTGCATCAAAATTGGTTTGATACGTTTTATTGGAAAAATCAGTTTGATTGGCATAAGAAAACGCAATTTCACCAACCTTTGCCATGGTATCTAAATTCAAGAGATCAACAATTTTCAATTTGTAAATAACCAAATTCTTCCTATTGCCAGCATTGTTACCAAAATCACCTATAAACACAAAACTATCGTTGTAAGTGATTTCTTCCCAATCAATATTTGTGGCTCCCGGTACTTTATAAATAGATTTAATACATCCAGAAAAAGTATCAATTTCATAAATATTGGGTTCATCACCAGAGTCGCCATGCGTGAAAAATTTGCCGTTAACTTGTATCAAACCCGAAGATTCAGACAATGTATCTGATAGTCTTGTCTTGTTTTCCAACGAATAAGTCTGCGAATACAAGCTCCAATGCAACAACCAAATAAAAAGGAAAGTGAGTCTGGTTTTCATACTTTCAAATTTAACCAATATCACATGAATTGACATTCAAAAAGATGCTATTCAATCGATATTCCTGTATTTTCATCGAACACCTTGTAAAATACACTTGCTTTTACATACGTTTGTAACGTGAGCACTTTTATTCACGTTGAAAACGTTTACAAATACTACGACGATGTTTGTGTTAACAACAACATCAATTTAGAAATTCCCGAAGGCGAAATCTACGGATTGTTAGGACCAAACGGTGCTGGGAAAACAACTCTCTTAAGAATGTTGTCTACGATTACCCGCCCCGACAAAGGAACCATATTCCTAAACGGAGAACCACTTTCGTCAAAGCACATAAAACAAATTGGCTACATGCCAGAAGAACGCGGACTTTATAAAAAAATGAATGTGGTAGACCAACTCCTTTTCTTTGCGGAATTGAAAGGATTCACAAAGCATGAAGCCAAAAATGAAGTAAAATATTGGATGACAAAGTTGGAAATCCTCGATTGGGCCAACAAAAAAATGGAAGAATTGAGCAAAGGCATGGCTCAGAAAATCCAATTCATCAGCACCATCCTTCATAAACCAAAACTACTCATTTTGGATGAGCCATTTAGCGGTTTTGACCCAGTAAATGCCGACCTTATTAAAAACCTGATTTTAGAACTCAAAAACAACGGAACCACCATTTTATTTTCAACGCATAGAATGGACAACGTAGAGGAATTGTGTAACAAGCTTGCTATCATTCATAAAGGCAACAAAATTCTTGAGGGACAAATTCATGCAATTCGTAAACAGTACTTTAACAATGAATTTGTTGTTGAGTTCCAAGAAAAACCTGAAATGACATTGCCCTTTGAAGTAAAAAACATGCAACCAAATCAATCTGGTAATTGGGATGTTGTGGTTCATTCTTCAAACCATGAAAAAACATCCGACGTATTGAAATATTTTGTAAACAATCACGAAATCGTTGGATTTAGAGAAAATCTACCTTCCATCCATCAAATATTCGTAAACCTTGTAACCGCCAACTAACATGAAAAATATTTGGGTCATTTTAAAACGAGAATATTTGGTGAGAATCCAAAATAAAACGTTTATCATCATGACGTTTTTAGCGCCTTTGCTCATTGCCCTATTTTACGGTGGCGCAGCCTATTTTGCTACAACCGGCGCAGAAGACAACTCTGAAAAACGTATTTATTTAAGCTCAGACAATCCTAAAATAAATCAAATTGAACGCAATTTTGAACATTTTGAATTAATCAACGAACCCAATATCCCGCCTGGAGGCACCGTAGAACTTGACAAAATCCGAGAAGATTTGGCGTCAGACAAGGTTCAAGGTTGGCTCATTGTGGCCGACAAAGACATTCATATCTTAGACAGTACACAACTCATTGTTGAGAAGACATTGTCCCTCACTCAAAAAGAAAAAATAAACGCCCATATCAAATCTGAACTATCAAAAATATTGCTTCAGGAAATGGGAATTTCTCCTCAAAAAATTGATAGTACACAAGTACAAGGGGGTATTTCGATGATTGAATCAAACGAAAATGGAGATCAACAAAAAAGCAACACCGAAATTAAAAGTGCCATCGGTTTCATTATGGCATTCATGATTTATATTTTCATTTTCATCTATGGTTCTATGGTTATGAGAAGCGCCATGGAAGAAAAAACCAACCGCATCGTAGAGGTTATTATCAGTTCAGTGAAACCATTTGAGTTGATGATGGGCAAAATTCTAGGAGTTGCTCTTGTAGGCCTAACCCAGTTCCTCGGGTGGATTATTCTCAGCATAACATTGGTTCTTGGATTATCTACATTCTTTGGAAAATCAATGAGTAACCTCAACCAATTACCAAAATCTGGACCTGGACAAGTTGCCGTGCAACAAGCAATGGAACAAAATGACCTCTTGTCAGGAATCACACAATTACCTTATGGTCAAATCATTACCGTTTTTATCATTTTCTTTATTGGGGGATATTTACTTTACAGCAGTTTGTTTGCTGCAGTTGGATCTGCTGTTAACCAAGAAACAGATGTTCAACAATTTATGATGCCCATAAGTTTACCGTTGGTATTTGGATTTATCATTGCGCAATCTGTTGTATTTCAAGCACCTAATGGACAATTAGCCAAAGTATTTTCAATGATTCCGTTTACAAGTCCTGTGGTGATGTGTGTAAGAATCCCTTTTGGAGTAGCATGGTCTGAAATTCTCATGAGCGCGGCCATTTTATTTGCAACATTTATCCTATTTGTTTGGTTATCAGGCAAAATATACAGAATTGGTATATTAATGTACGGGAAAAAGCCAACTTGGAAAGATTTTGCAAAGTGGATTAGACAGCAATAACTAAATGTGAATATCATTCACAAAGTTTTTAGCCTCATTTAATTACGTTTCACATAGATTTACCAAAATTAAACCCAAAACTATGATTTTGCGTAAATCAATCTTTATTGCTCTTTGGTTTTTATTGGCCACCATTGCTTGGCTCGCCTTAGAAAAATTGTTGGGGTTTCACGATGTGAACATTCAATACCATCAATATTTTAGCAACTTAATCATCATCCCATATTTTTTAATTTTTAACAGAGGGATTACCAGCTACAGAAAAAGCTCAGGTGGCACTGTAACTTACATGAATTCATTTGGATTCGGACTTATTTGCACTGTATTTATTGCCCTTTTTAGTCCTCTTGCATTGTGGGTTTTTGAAACCATTCTAAATCCTAACTTTTATCAGTCAATGATTCAATACACCACTTCACGCAAAATGCAAACTACCACTCAAGCGATGGCCTATTTCAATCACGATAATTACAGAAACACCATGATTTACGGTAACATTGCACAAGGGGTTGTATTATCGGCAATTTTAGCCTTCTTTTCTTCTAAAAAGAAAAGTTAAAACCTTAAAAAGGTACCTAAAGGCAATTTCTTTTTAAAGTTATCTTCCAAATAAATTTCGCCACTTTCGAGATCTTTTCTAGGGCCGAAATGATCATTGATGAGATTTTGCGTAATCAACGTAGAAAATCCCAAAGAATATAAATTAATCACAAAAAAACCTTGATCAGAAAGCAATTGAGAGCACATTCTCAATAAGTCATTGATTTGTTTTTCAAGTACCCATTTTTCGCCATCTGGACCTCTTCCATATGCAGGTGGATCTAAAATGATGCCATCGTATTTTCTACCACGCTTTAATTCTCTTTGCACAAATTTAAATGCATCTTCAACCACCCATCGAATTCCATTCAGTCCACTTTCTTCCATATTCTCACGACTCCAAGTTACCACTTGTTTTACACTGTCTACATGAGTGACATCTGCTCCCGCTTGACAAGCTGCAACACTTGCTCCTCCAGTGTAGGCAAAAAGATTTAAAACTCTTGGCTTTTCCGTTCCTTTAAATTGCTTGATTCTCTTGGCAATAAAATCCCAGTTATCTGCTTGTTCAGGAAACAATCCTACGTGTTTAAATGAAGTTAACGCCAACCTCATTTTAAAGTTTAATGGTCCATTTTTATACCGAACATGCCACCTATCTGGCATCCCTTTTTTGATATTCCAGTTACCAGAATCACCATCTTTAGCTTCATTGTTTTTCCTTGTAAATGTGGCGTGTGACATTTTTTGCCATTCTGCCTCATTCATGGATTTACTCCAAACCGCTTGTGGCTCTGGTCGTCTCATTACCCAAGGACCAAAACGCTCTAATTTTTCAAAATCTCCAGAATCAATCAGTTGGTATTCTGGCAAAACCTCAGGGGTTACAGTATTGATCACAATAAATCTAATTGGGGGTTATCGCCTTTTATTATTGGTGGTGGAGGTGGTGGTGGTGGCGCAATTGGTGTTCCGTTATCGTTACCATTTTCACCATCATCATTTGTATCATCTAGAATCTCAACTTCTTCCTCTACAACAGGAGGTTCAAATTCACCAACCCTTTCACTCACCAATTTCACCTTTTTAACATTCTCCTGACTCAAACGATTTCCCAATGTCTTCCATCCCTTTACATCCATAAACTCAGTAATGTTGATGGTTTCAATTTTCTTCTCGCCTTTTTTATTCTCAGTTACCAATTCAATCAAGGTTGGATTGGCCGTTGATGCACATTCTAATTTTGAACCTTTTTCTTCGGAAATAAAGACAAATTTCTTCGCCAAAGTACTGGTTTCTATCACAAAACGCTTTACAAAGTGATTCTTTGATTTCCCATCAAAATACACCACTTGGATTGGCTGCTCTAAATAAAATTTCTGAATTAAATACAATTCATTTGGCTCAAATCGATTGATTAATTCATAGTTGGTAATTTCATAAGTACCATCGTTAAAAATGGCAAGTACCCTATCATCAGAATCAAATTCTCCCAAATATTGCCCCTTGGCATCTCCTGTAAGTCTTCCAGTTATATTGTCCCACCAAATCTTCACCCCGCCCAAAGTAGAGCCTCCTTTTTCACGAAGGTCAACCTTTCTAACCGGATATTTGGTAAGCTGATTTCCTGCAGCAGTTTTTCCTTTGATGGCCAATTTCGCAAAATCATAATCAAACTGCTTCACCCTTGCATTCGCTGATGCACTCAAGAAAATGGTGACCTTTTCAGCTTCTCCATTTGGATTTGCAGAGAAATATAAAATTTCACTTTTAGGACTACCGCCGGTAATATCGTATTCTTTTTCACGAATCAAACCTGTGGCGTTGAACCTCTTGGCCATGGCTTTTTTACCAGAGCCATCCCAGTACACAACGTTATATGTGGTACGTTCGTCGTTTTTTCGCCAAACATCAACATGAATCAGATCTTTTCCATAAAAGGTTTTATCAGACACTTTTGAAATGGAATATTTTCCGTCGGATCTGAAAGCAATGATATCGTCGATATCACTGCAATCCATCAAAAATTCTTCTTTTTTGAGGGATGTTCCCACGAAACCTTCTTTCATGTTTGCGTATAATTTCACATTTGCCACTGCCACAACATTGGCTTCAATGGTATCAAAAACACGAATTTCTGTTTTTCGCTCTTTACCCGCTCCGTATTTCTTCAATAAACGTTTAAAGTAATCGATAGCATAGTCTACCAAATGCTCCAAATGGTGCTTTACCTCAACGATACTATCTTCAAGCCCTTTGATATATTCGTCGGCTTTAAATCCGTCAAATTTAGAAATACGCTTAATCTTAATTTCCGTTAAACGTATAATATCATCTTGGGTAATTTCCCTCCTAAACAAAGACTTGTAAGGATCTAAACCTTTGTCTATTGTTTCAAGCACCGATTCCCAAGTGGTACATTCTTCAATATCGCGGTAAATTCTTTTTTCGATGAAGATTTTTTCGAGAGATGAAAAATGCCATTTGGTCTCTAATTCATCCAACTCAATTTGAAGCTCCCTACGCAACAACTCTAACGTATTTTGCGTACAAACTTTCAAAATCTCACTAACGCCAATAAACATTGGACGCTCGTCTACAATAATACAAGACAACGGAGAGATAGAAACCTCACAATCGGTAAAGGCGTAAAGGGCATTTACAGCAATATCAGCATTTAACCCGGGACCAAGTTGAACTTCGATTTCAACGTCTCTGGCTGTATTGTCAATTACCTTTTTAACCTTAATTTTACCATTATCACTTGCCTTAATAATGCTTTCAATCAAACTTCCCGTGGTGGTTCCAAATGGAATTTCCTTGATGAGCAAGGTTGATTTATCTTTTTCTTCAATTTTTGCCCTAACCCTAATTCTTGCGCCTTTTTTACCATCGTTATACATGCTAAAATCAGCAGAACCTCCTGTTGGAAAATCAGGGAAAATTTGAACACTTTTTCCTTTGAGAATATCAATACTTGCCTCACACAACTCAATAAAATTGTGGGGCATAATTTTAGTACTCAAACCAACAGCAATACCTTCAACTCCCTGTGCTAACAACAACGGGAATTTCATTGGTAAAGTAATTGGTTCGCGCTTACGACCATCGTAGCTTAACTGCCATTCGGTGGTCTTCTCATTAAACGCTACTTCTTTGGCGAAATTCGACAAACGGGCTTCGATATAACGAGGTGCAGCAGCAGAATCTCCTGTTCTCACATCACCCCAGTTACCTTGAGTATCGATCAATAGGTCTTTTTGACCCATATTCACCAAGGCATCACCAATTGCAGCATCTCCGTGCGGATGGTACGCCATGGTGGCACCAATGATATTCGCCACCTTATTGTAACGACCATCATCCATCACAAACATAGAATGCAAAATCCTGCGTTGCACTGGCTTCAAACCATCTTCAATGGCTGGAATCGCACGTTCTAAGATAACATAACTTGCGTATTCCACAAACCAATCCTTGTATAAGCCTGAAACAGGCCTAACTTTCCCCATCGCGTCATTTTCTGACGCCCCGGAATCAATTGGTTCAATTGAATTTAACTCTTCTGGATCTTGTTCCATGTTGAAAGTCCAAAACTACAGCTTTCAATTTCAAAATACCAAACAGTTTATTCACATCGATTTAATTGTATTTTTCATCTATGATGGCTGCCATTTTGTCATAAATTCGTTAGTTTTTTGTATATTTGTGTAGTTAAAGTGCAAGGATATGGACATTCAATCAGTTAAGCAGAGATTTGGAATCATTGGGCAATCTTCATTATTGAACACAGCTCTTGAAACTGCGATCAAAGTAGCACCTACCGATATGAATGTACTCATTCAAGGAGAAAGTGGAGTTGGTAAAGAGAGTTTCAGCAAAATCATCCACCACCTTAGTGCCAGAAAACACGCGCCTTTTATTGCCGTAAACTGTGGCGCCATTCCAGAAGGAACCATTGATAGTGAGTTATTCGGACATGAAAAAGGTGCATTTACAGGAGCAACCGACAAACGCAAAGGCTACTTTGAAAGCGTAAATGGCGGCACCATATTTTTAGACGAAGTAGGAGAATTACCTTTAGGAACACAAGCCAGGTTACTCAGGATTTTAGAAAATGGTGAATTCATTAAAGTTGGCTCTAGCCAAGTTCAAAAAACCGATGTAAGAATCGTAGCTGCCACAAACCGAGATTTATTGGAACGCGCAAGAAATGGCAAATTCCGTGAAGATCTTTATTACCGTTTGGCAACAGTGCCCGTTAGAGTTCCCAAACTTTCTGAACGTAAAGCCGACATCTATTTGCTGTTCCGTAAGTTTAGCCAAGATTTCGCTGAAACACATCACCGAACACCTTTGGAACTCAACCTTGAAGCCCAAAACATGCTCGCAAACTATCCTTGGCCAGGAAATATCCGACAACTAAAAAATGTAACTGAGCAAATTTGTGTGCTCGAAACAGACAATATAATCAACGAATACACCCTCGAAAAATACCTCCCACAGATCGAAAATCAACTCCCAATGCTCTTGGGAAAAAATGATGGCTCCTTTGATGGATTGAGTGAAAGGGATATTTTTTACAAGGTTCTGGTAGATTTAAGAAGAGATGTAAACGATCTTAAAAAAGTGGTTTTTGGATTGCTCGACAATTCCGAAAATCAACCCAATCACAACCATCCTAACAAACAAGAAACAACACATATTCCAATTGCCGTTCAACCCATCATGGAAGAACCAATCATGCTTCCTACTCATGTCCCTCAAAACACAAATGAAGACGAGGAAATCCAAGAAGTTGAATCAGAGACTTATCAAATAATTTCAGACGATAATCTAAGTTTGGAGGCAAAGGAAATCGAACTAATTAAACGTGCATTGAACCGCAATCATGGCAAACGAAAAAAAGCAGCCGATGATTTAGGAATTTCTGAACGTACTTTGTACCGCAAAATCAAACAATATGAATTGGAATAAACGTTTATTTTTCGCAATTTTCGCAACCATATTCACCCTGAGTGGATGCGGCATTTACGATTTCAAAGGAACGAATATCCCCAATGATATCAATACTTTTGGTGTAGGTTTCTTTACCAATGAAGCCAGCCTCGTGAATCCAAAACTCGCCATGAATTTGACCGAAAAACTCAAAACCAAGTTTCAAACAGAAACCCGTTTAGGCTTGAGTTCAGAAATTGGCGACTATCAATTTGCAGGCACAGTAGTTTCTTATCAACTTGACCCTGCTGCTATTAGCCCAGAAACGGGCGCATCTCAAACTCAATTCACCATGGGTGTAAGAATTGAATTTAACTGCGCCAAATACCCTGAGAAGAATTTCACGAAAACCTTCACTTCTTCGAAAATCTTTGATGCAACTACCGAATTTACAAGCATTGAGGATAACCTTACCGAAGAATTGGGAACCATCATTATTCAACAAATTTTTTCAGCCGTAGCCTTAGACTGGTGAACCAAGATACACTATCCCATATCGCCAATCAAAACCAAACCCTTAGCGCTGATGCCGTTATGGATTTGGTACAAATGTGCCAAACATTTCCATATTTCAGCGTTCCTTATATCATTCTTAGCAAACACTACGCTGCAAAAAATGATTTCCGCACAGAAAATACGCTGTTCCAAGCTGCACTCAGAACTCCCGACAGGGCTTGGTTGTTCGATTTTATAAACGGCAAACAATCAAATGATTCTACAATTATAGAGCAGGAAATTCCATCGCTCGAAATTCAACCTGAAACTCCAGAAATATCCAATCTTTCAACCGAATTAAAAGTTGAAACGACAGTTGATACTCATCCAATAAACAATCAAGCATTTGCTGATAATATTGAAATTGCAGAAATTATAACGATCCCCGACATTGAAATTGAATCAACGAAAAAAACATCCCTCGAGGTCTTAGATTTATTGGATGATTCCGCGAGTGTCCCTCAAATCAATTTCGACAAAGAACCTGAGTCAAAATTTGAAACTGAGGAAATTCTCATTGACAAAACTGAAGATGCACCAATATTGGCAGAGGTTCAAACATTCGACAAAGAACCTGAATCGATGTTTTTTGTGCCATCAACCGAGGCTGAGCCACTGACTGAAACTGAAGACTTGGAAGTAGAAAAAACCAACAGAACATGGTTGTTTGCACCCGAAATCTCTGCAGATCAAATGTCTCCTGAAGTCAAAATCACCAAAACTGAAATTCAACATACGCCAAAACTTACTTTTGGAGGTGGGTATAACATTGAAGATTATTTCAAATTGGAACCTGCGGAAATTTCAGCAGCGCCTCAATCTTCTAACAACGTCGATGAAAACACTGATTTCTTTTCTTGGTTGAATTCAGGAATTGCAAACCAAGGGCCAATGAACAAACCTGCGGAATCTGCTAAATCCAGTTTGATCGATAAATTCATTCAAGAAAACCCTAGTATTCAACGCCCGAAAAAAGAATTTTTCTCACCAGAGAAGGCAATGAAAAAGAGCGAAGTACTCGACCTCAATATCGCAACTGAAACATTAGCAAACATTTACACCCTCCAAGGTTACCCAGAAAAGGCCATAAAAGTTTATAAACAATTACAGTTGAAATTTCCCGAAAAATTGTCGTACTTTGCATCTTTAATAGAAAAACTCAAACTAGAACACAACTTATGACCTGGTTATTAATTATAGCAATTATTGTTTCCATCTTATTGATGTTGATTATTTTAATTCAAAACCCAAAAGGTGGTGGATTGGCTTCTAATTTCTCTCAAGGAAATCAAATCTTTGGTGTAGAAAAAACAACCGACATCGTTGAGAAAATCACTTGGATTGGCGCATTGTTATTGGTGGTTATTTCATTGGCTGCGGCTTCTTACCAAAACGTAAAGAAACCAACTAAAGCTGCTTCTGCTCCAACCACGAAAGATGTAACTCTTCCAGACGTTAAAGTAAAAAAATAATACAATCAAGATAATTGAAAAGCCGGAATAATTTCCGGCTTTTTTTTTTGCACTTTCCGCAACTTTCAAAACCTAATTTATTCTATATCTTTGCTTAACATGAACTTCAATTCTTCTAAAACCATAACAACCATTGTTTTTTGCCTTCTATTGCTCAACAATACCCTGTTTTCACAAATCACCAATGTTGTGGTTACACCATTTAAAGTGGATCAAAAAATCATTACAGCCAGCATCAACAACAAACTTCAAGCAACTTTTGTACTCAAACAATTTGAAGTTTCTGATTTCCACTCATCTGTATATTCTGTTAAAGGGTATTATTATCTAGACAATGACAAATATCAAATTCCGCTTTCAGGCATTTACAGTGGTGATTATGTACTTACCTTGTACGCATTTGCCGATGAAAGCAAAGACGATTCTTTAATCAATCTCGAATATTCCTCGCCGGATTTTTGGAAAAGCGTGGAACACTTCAAAAACATGAACCTCTTCAAAGAAAAGTTCATTTTTGAAGAATTAGCCGACAGCCTAATTGGTGTAAGACTCTTTTCCGATGGCTCCAAACAACCTGTCACATGGAACAATTACGAAGTCAATCTCACTGAGAACTTTGAAATCCTTAAAATCTCGCAAAAGGCGAAAAACGACATACACATCAACCTATTGAATTTGGGGTATATCTACAGAAATTACAAAGTACTGTCTTACAAACTGGTAGAAGATAAAATTCGCGTACTCCTTCAGTTCAATTATCCGTCGAGACATTATTTAATGGGCATGTGTGGTTCAGGACAAGAAAAAGGATTTATCTATTTGGAAATCGACGAAGACGGCATCATGACACAAAATAAAGACTACATACTTGAAAGTTGTTTGAGGGAAATTGGTTCAGATGATTTATCCAACCGTCAGAATTACAAATTTCGCATTGTAGACCATTACACTGATAGAGAATACCGCAGAATTCTCACTATCAATAAATCCAATTTGGCCATCAAAATTGCCAACGAAGATTAAGGGCAGATTACAATTTCAATCTTTCAGCAAGATCTAAACCATGTTGCTTCGCTGTTTCTTTGGCGATTTCATAGCCAGCATCAGCGTGTCTCACTACACCCATTCCTGGATCGTTATGCAACACCCTGCGAAGTCTCACTTCTGCATCATCAGTTCCATCGGCAACTATAACCATTCCAGAGTGAATGCTATAACCAAGTCCTACACCACCGCCATGATGCAAACTTACCCAACTAGCACCGCCAGCAACATTCACAAATGCGTTCAAAATTGGCCAATCGGCAACTGCATCAGAACCATCCATCATGGCTTCAGTTTCTCTGTTTGGAGATGCCACAGAACCTGTGTCTAAATGGTCTCTACCAATCACAATCGGAGCACTTAATTCTCCATTTTTCACCATTTCATTGAATGCCAAAGCCGCTTTTTGACGCTCCCCTTGTCCTAACCAACAAATCCTTGCTGGCAAACCTTGGAACTCAATTTTCTCGGCCGCCATTTTCATCCAACGCTTCAAGCTTTCGTTCTCAGGGAACAATTCCAAAATTTTCTTATCTGTTGCGTAAATGTCATTGGGATCACCACTTAAAGCCACCCAACGGAAAGGACCTTTTCCTTGGCAAAATAACGGACGAATATAAGCAGGCACAAATCCTGGAAAATCAAATGCATTCTTCAATCCTTTTTCAAGGGCTCTCCCTCTCAAATTGTTGCCATAATCAAAGGTAATGGCACCTCTTTTTTGCAATTCCAACATGAGTTCAACATGTTTGAACATGGTTTCATAACTCAATTCGGTATATTTTTCTGGATTATCTCTGCGCAAACGATCAGCAGCCTCAACGTCCATTTGCATTGGATAATATCCAATCAAAGGATCGTGTGCACTGGTTTGGTCTGTCAAAGTATCCGGAATGATGTTGCGATCAATCATTCTTTGCAGCAATTCAACCGCATTACACAAAACGCCAATACTTACAGCATCGCCATTCTCTTTGGCCCTTACAGCCATATCAATTGCTTCGTCAACGTCCCTACTCATTACATCCAAATAACGGGTTTCTAAACGTTTACGAATTCTCCATTCTTCTACTTCAGCCACCAACGCAACACCTTCGTTCATGGTAATGGCCAACGGCTGTGCACCACCCATTCCTCCTAAACCAGCAGTTACGTTTAATGTACCTTTTAATGTCCCTCCAAAATGTTGACGTGCACATTCTGCATACGTTTCATAAGTACCTTGAACAATTCCTTGAGATCCAATGTAAATCCAGCTACCTGCTGTCATTTGACCATACATCATCAAGCCTTTGGCTTCAAGCTCTCTGAAATGCTCCCATGTAGCCCATTTTGGCACCAATTGACTGTTTGAAATCAATACCCTAGGCGCATCTTTGTGCGTTGGCAATATTGCCACTGGCTTTCCGCTTTGAACCATCAATGTTTCATCATCGTTCAATTCGAGCAACGCATCACAAATTTGATCAAACGCTTCCCAATTTCGGGCAGCTTTACCCAAACCTCCATAAACAATCAAATCCTCTGGACGCTCTGCAACATCTGGATCTAAGTTGTTGTGCAACATCCTATATGCCGCTTCTTGAATCCATCCTTTACAATTTAATTTACTTCCAGTTGGTGCCTGAAGCACTCTTTGACCGCGTTGTTTTTCGTTCGCCATAATAAAAATACAAAGATACTTTAAAAAGGTTGTTTCAAATCATTGTGAATTTCAATTTTACCTAAATTTCATGGTTAAATTGATTCTTTTTCGAGGGACGTCGACCTCAAGAACCCTTACCTTCACTTGCTGCCCCAATGACACCACCTCCGAAGGATGCTTCACAAAACGATCAGCAATCTGACTAATATGCACCAATCCGTCTTGCTTCACACCAATATCCACAAAGGCACCAAAATTGGTAATATTGGTCACAATACCATTCAACTCCAATCCCACATCCAAATCATTGATACTCCTAACCGTATCAGCAAATGTTACCTCTTCTGCCATTCCACGCGGGTCTAATCCCGGTTTTTGAAGTTCATTTACAATATCTTCCAAAGTAGGCAATCCCAATCCTTGTTGTTCATCAATAAAATCTTGCAGCTTGATGGCTCCTAATTTCTGGTTATTGCCAATAATTTCAGCAACACCAAGCCCAGCCGATTTTGCCATTTTTTCTACCACTTTGTATCGTTCAGGATGCACCGCAGAATTGTCTAAAGGATTTTTGGCATTGCGGATTCTTAAAAACCCAGCACATTGCTCAAATGCTTTTTCACCCAATCTTGGAACAGACTTTAATTGGTCACGCGATGTAAATTCTCCTATTTTCTCTCTGTACTCCACAATATTCTTAGCCAATGCTGGACCCAATCCACTCACATAACTCAACAAATGTTTGCTCGCTGTATTCAAATTGATGCCCACCTTATTCACCGAACTTTCAACCACTGTGGTTAATCTCTTTTGAAGCAGCGATTGATTTACATCGTGCTGGTATTGTCCTACTCCTATGCTTTTGGGATCAATTTTCACCAATTCCGCCAAAGGATCCATCAACCTTCGCCCTATACTCACCGCCCCACGAACCGTAACATCTTCTTTTGGAAATTCTTCACGCGCAATCTCTGAAGCACTGTAAATACTGGCCCCAGACTCATTCACCATATAAATTGGCAAATTGGTTTTCAATTCATCTTTCAAAAAACTATACGTTTCTCTTCCTGCGGTACCATTGCCCACAGCAAAAACTTGAATTTCATATTTTTGCACACAATCCGCGATAATTGCAAAAGATTTTTGCAAATCTTTTTGCGGTTCATGCGGAAAAATGGTGGTTTTGTGCAACAATTCTCCCGTTGCCGACAAACAAACTACTTTGCAACCAGTTCTAAATCCTGGATCCAATGCCAAAACACGTTTTTGTCCTACAGGTGATGCCAATAACAATTGAGATGCATTCATGGCGAAAACTGAAATAGCCTCTTCATCGGCGCGAAGTTTGGCCATTGCCAACATCTCATTTTCCAAACTGGGTTGTAACAGCCTGTCGTAAGAATCGTCCATTGCCTGTTTTACCAAGTCTGTTAAATCAGAATATCCTTTCAAACAATGACGCTTCATGATATAATATGCACGTTCCTCTTCAGGACTCACCGATAGTTTCAAAAAGCCCAATTCGGCACCGCGCATCATCGCCAAAAATCGGTGTGAAGGACATTTGGTAATCGGTTCGTTGTGTTCAAAGTAATCCCTAAATTTTTGGGCTTCTTCCAAGTCTTTTTTGCCTCTTGCTGGTTTGCTGGAAATAAATCCATCTTTCTCAAAAAGTTGACGCAATTTCGACCTCAAAGGAGCATCTTCGTTGATCCACTCTGCCATGATATCTTTTGCACCTTGCAAAGCCTCGTCTCTATTTTTCACTTGATCGTTGAAATAGGTATTTAAAGTTTGCAAAACACGTTGGTCTTTTTGCTCATAAATGAGTTTGGCCAAAGGCTCCAAACCTTTTTCTTTGGCAACATCGGCTTTGGTTTTACGACGGGTTTTATAGGGCAAATACAAATCTTCCAATGTATTGATATCCATTGCCTCTATGAGCAACTTCTCCAATTCAGGTGTTAATTTACCTTGCTCTTTGATTTGTTCAATGATGTATTCTCTTCGTTTATTCAAGGTTTCAATGCGCTCAAATTCATCTTTTATTTGTGCAATTTCTACCTCGTCTAAATTTCCAGTCTTCTCTTTCCTATATCGGGCGATAAATGGAATGGTGCCACCCTCTTGCATTAACTTCAATACAGCCGACACTTGCCATAGTTTGATCCCCAATTTCTCCGCGATATTTTTTTCCATAAAAAGCGAAAATAACCATAGAAGTTGATGCGTTACTCACAAGTTATTAATGTCATATTTCACCCGCAGTTTTTGTCCCTCAAAAAAATAAAACTTCCATCTTTTTGGGGGATAGATGTAAATTGCAGCATGAAATTGCGTTTTTCACTGATTTTTTGCGCTGTTGCCATTTTTATAAGTTCTTGTGGAATATTTAATCATACACGAACTGAAAATGAAATGAGGGATTTTGCTTCCACCGATTCTACTACTGCCGTGGTTGCGCTAGATCAGGAAAATATAAATCTTCTAGACATCATGAACGACCCACACAACGTTAAGCCACCAGAAATTGTGGGCAACGACCAAGACGAACACGGCTGCATTGGATCGGCTGGATATGTATGGTCGAAAGTACTCATGCGATGTGCCCGCCTTTTTGAAGAAGGCATTGGATTAATGCCAACAGGAAAATTGGAAAATCAAGACAACGGTGCAATTTTATTGGGGTATATCATTTTTGGAGGGGCCGACAATATGTACGCTGAATTTTTTTTACCGCATGTCCCAAATCCTATCATTTGCCATAAAATTAGCTCTCCTCCAAATGAAGTTATTTGGAAATCAAACGATTACGAAGTCCATAAGATTTCAGACACACATTACTTTATCACCCATTTTGGGGAAACCATTTATATTAAAAATTAGCCATTTGCATTCATTACTTTTCATTTAGTATTGGATTTTTGAAATCCCAATTGTATATTTGTTTAAACAAATGAATCGAAAAGAGTTCATATCACAAGCGGCCTTTTTGGCTGCATTTTGGAAAATCCAAAACTCATCAACCATGCAATCATTATTCAACTTACCTGATACTGGCAGCACAATGCCAGCATTGTTCGTAGGACACGGAAGTCCTATGAACGCCATAGAAACCAATGAATTTTCACAAAAATGGGCACAATTGGGAAAAACATTACCAAAGCCAGTTGCTATTTTGTGTGTAAGTGCACATTGGGAAACCTACGGCACTCAGGTAACAGCCATGGAAAAGCCCAGAACCATCCATGATTTTGGAGGCTTCCCACAAGCTTTGTTTGATGTGCAATATCCGGCACCGGGATCACCACAAATTGCCAACGACATTCACAACGCAGAGAGTAGCATTGCCTTGGATCAACGTTGGGGGTTGGATCACGGATGTTGGAGTGTGGTAAGATGCATGTATCCCAATGCCGATATTCCAGTGCTTCAATTGTCGCTTGACATGAATAAAACACCCCAAGAACACTTCGAATTCGCAAAGAATTTAATGTCCCTTAGAAAAAAAGGCATCCTTATTTTGAGCAGTGGCAACATGGTTCACAACTTAGGCCGGGTTGCTTGGGATAAGATGAACGTTCCTGAATACGGATATGACTGGGCCCTTCAAGCGAATGCCGAAATGAAGAGCGCCATTTTAAACCAACAATTAGACAAACTCAGCAACTATTCTAAACAAGGCACTGCTTGGAACCTCGCAATTCCAACACCGGAGCACTATTTACCCTTATTATACACCTTGGGGGTAAAACAAGAATCCGACAAACTAAACTGGTTTAACGACAAAGCCATCATGGGGTCATTAACGATGACGTCTTTTGTTTTGGAGGGATGAAAGTGCGTTAAATAAAAAAACCTTCAAACAAAAAATGCCCCAAACGGGGCATTTTTTATTCAATATCAATTCAATTACATGTTTCGGCGGTATTGTCCGCCTACTTCAAACATGGATTCAGTAATTTGTCCTAAAGAACAGTATTTACAAACTTCCATCAATTCAGCAAACAAGTTGTTGTTGGCAACAGCAGATTTTTGAAGCTGCATCAACAAATCCTCAGATTTCTCTTTGTGCAATTCATGCAACACTTGGATGGTTTTGATTTGGAATTGTTTCTCTTCCTCAGTGCTTCGAATCACTTCACCAGGCACCAATGTAGGAGAACCCTTGCTGTTCAAGAATGTATTTACACCAACAATAGGATATTCACCGGTATGCTTCAAAGTTTCATAATACAAGCTTTCTTCCTGAATTTTACCGCGTTGGTACATGGTTTCCATAGCACCCAACACACCACCTCTTTCGGTGATTCTGTCAAATTCTGTCAATACTGCTTCTTCAACCAAATCCGTCAACTCTTCAATGATAAAGGCTCCCTGGGTTGGGTTTTCATTTTTCGCCAATCCAAGTTCTTTATTGATAATCAACTGAATGGCCATTGCCCTGCGTACACTTTCCTCTGTTGGAGTGGTAATGGCTTCATCATACGCATTGGTGTGCAATGAATTACAGTTGTCATAAATTGCATACAAAGCTTGTAATGTAGTACGGATATCATTGAAATCAATCTCCTGAGCGTGTAAACTTCTACCACTCGTTTGAATGTGGTATTTCAACATTTGTGAACGTGCATTTCCACCATATTTCAATTTCATGGCTTTGGCCCACAATCTTCTTGCAACCCTACCAATTACCGCATATTCTGGATCTACTCCATTACTAAAGAAGAAACTCAAATTTGGCGCGAAATCATCGATGTTCATTCCACGACTCAAATAATATTCAACGTACGTAAATCCGTTCGCCAAAGTGAAAGCCAACTGTGTAATAGGATTCGCACCTGCCTCAGCAATGTGATAACCACTGATACTTACAGAATAGAAATTTCTAACTTTTTGATGGATGAAATACTCTTGAACATCCCCCATTAATCGGAGTGCAAATTCAGTACTGAAAATACAGGTATTTTGAGCTTGATCTTCCTTCAAAATATCCGCCTGTACAGTTCCTCTCACTTGAGAAAGTGTCCAAGCCTTTATTTCATTATACTTTTCAACAGGAAGAACCTGATCACCTGTTACACCCAACAACATCAATCCCAAACCATCGTTCCCTTCAGGTAATTCACCTTGGTAACGTGGACGAGGCAAGTTCTTAGAGGCATAAATGGCATCAATTTTATCATTTACCTCTTTTTCAAGTCCATTTTGCTTGATGTACAATTCACACTGTTGATCGATTGCGGCATTCATAAAGAATCCCAACAACATTGGCGCTGGGCCATTAATGGTCATTGAAACAGAAGTCAATGGATCAGCCAAATTGAAACCACTGTACAATTTCTTTGCATCATCCAAACAACAAATGCTCACGCCTGAATTACCCACTTTACCATAGATATCTGGACGTAAATCTGGATTTCTACCATACAAAGTAACTGAGTCAAAAGCCGTACTTAAACGTTTAGCAGGCATTGCCTTACTCACATAGTGAAATCTCCTGTTGGTTCTTTCTGGTCCACCTTCACCAGCAAACATCCTCGTAGGATCTTCACCTTCTCTTTTAAACGGATAAATACCAGAAGTATATGGAAATTCACCCGGTACATTTTCTTGTAATTGCCAATACAACAAATCGCCCCAACCTTGATATTTCGGAGTGGCAACTTTAGGAATTTGAGAATGACTTAAACTCTCCGAATGAGTTTTGATTTTTATTTCTTTATCACGAACTTTAAAAATATAATGTTCGTTTCTGTATTGCTGTGCTTTTTCTTCCCAATTTTCGATCAACTTTCTATTAGAAGGTTCCAATTGCAATTCAAGTTCAGCGTACATTTTTTTCAAACTTTCTAAAAATGCATCCTTACCCGCAATGTGGGCATCCATTTCTGAAGACTCAATGATGGTATTGATAGTTTCTTGAATTCCATACATTCGTTGAGCAATTTTTCTTTGAGATTTGGCCTTTTGATCGTACCCTCTGTTGTTCTCAGAAATCTCGCTCAAATAGCGGTTTCTTGAAGGAGGAATTACAAATATCTTCTCACTCAACTCATTAGAAGCAGACCAATTGCTCTTTAAATCCATTCCTGTTTTGGTAGAAACGGTATCCATCAAGCATTTGTATAAACTGTTCATTCCAGGATCATTGAATTGACTTGCAATGGTACCAAATACCGGCATGCTATCTACTTCTTGATCAAACAGTTTGTGGTTTCTTTGGAATTGTTTGCGAATGTCTCTCAACGCATCTAAAGCTCCTCGCTTATCAAATTTATTCAAAGCAACTACATCGGCGAAATCAAGCATATCGATTTTTTCCAATTGGGTAGCTGCACCGTATTCTGGCGTCATCACATACAATGAAACATCGCAATGTTCCGTGATTTGTGTGTCGCTTTGTCCAATTCCACTGGTTTCAACAATAATCAAATCATAACCTGCCACTTTCAAAATAGCCACAGCATCATCTACGTGTGTACTCATTGCCAAGTTTGCTTGACGTGTAGCCATCGAACGCATGTAAACACGATCATGATTGATGCTATTCATTCGAATCCTGTCACCCAACAACGCTCCACCTGTTTTACGTTTTGATGGGTCAATAGAAATGATGGCTAGTTTTTTGCTTTCAAAATCCAACAAAAACCTTCTTACAACTTCATCAACCAAGCTACTTTTACCGGCACCACCGGTTCCTGTAATACCCAAAACTGGAACAGAAATATCAGCTGATTTTTCTCTCACCTCATTCAAAATAGTGGCGTGAAGTTCAGGGTAATTCTCAGCGGCCGTAATCAAACGAGACACATTCAACTTTGAATCCAACTTCAACTTTTTCACCTCATCGGTTAGCTTATGCCCTGTAGGGAAGTCGCTTTTTTGCACCAAATCGTTGATCATGCCCTGAAGTCCCATTGCACGTCCATCGTCAGGGCTATAGATACGGGTAATGCCATAATCCATGAGTTCCTTAATTTCCTCAGGAAGAATAACACCACCACCACCAGCAAAAATTTTAATATGACCAGCACCTCTTTCTTGTAACAAATCATACATGTATTTGAGGTACTCAATATGTCCACCCTGATAACTGGTCATCGCAATGGCATTTGCGTCTTCTTGAATGGCAGTTTCTACCACCTCTTGAACACTGCGATCATGTCCTAAATGAATCACTTCACAACCAGTTGCTTGGATAATCCTTCTCATTACATTGATAGCCGCATCATGGCCATCAAATAAACTAGCAGCCGTAACTACACGCACCTTGTTAGTTGGCACGTAAACTTCGGTTTCCATCATACTGCAAAGGTACGAAGCAATCGCCTTCTTTTAAAGTTGATTTTTTGCGAAATATGCAAATTATTTTTTTGGGGGATATGGACTGCTTTGGTGTATTCAACTCAAACAAACATCACATGAAAGGTTTCAAACTCTTTGGTCTCTATGTTCTTTTCTCTTTTGCAGTTGCATCTTGCCAAAAAGAAGAGAATCCTTTAATCGTTCAAGAGAACCAAATCAATTTACTGGTGAAAAATGCAGAAATTGAAACTGATTCATTGAAAGTATCCTTTTTAGCAATAAAAAAAGAGATTTCCATCAACCAATTGGGTTTATCGGCAAACTATCAAATTGATGCTGAGAACCATTATTTAACAGAACATTTTGGTCCAGAACAGAATGAATCGATCGCAAAAAAAAGCATATTGAATGCCATTAATTGGAGCGCATTATCAGCAGAGCAATTTCAATCCATCAAACAAGTTGTGCAGCAATACCAAACCATACAACAACCGGTCATTGCAAAAGCGCAAAAAAGTATTGCAATAATAAACGACAGTTTAAAGCGATATATCGATTATCAAACTTCAAGATATATGAGCAAAAGCATCAGCAAATCTCATTATGACGAAATAATGACAGATATTGAGGACACGTTTTGCGGTTATATTCGTTCTATATATGAAGAAGAGAAGATTTATATTGAAAGTTCTTCAAATTACCGAAGCCTATTGATTAAGCTCAAAGGCATTTTAAATGAGAAACAATGGGAAGAGTTCTTCTCTTGTGTGTATAAAAAATAACTTACAAAGTTATTTGGTTTAGTTTAGTTTGGTTGTAGAGGGAAGCCTGGTTTTTACCGGGCTTTCTTCATTTTTAGGCGTCGATATCCCTCAGAAAAATAATACCAAAAAACAACAAGCAAACCGACTATAAAAAAAGGCATCGCCCAAATTCTTTTTTGGTCTTCGAAATAAAACTCTCCGAACATCCAAATGCTGTTGGCCAAAATCCAAAATAAAACGGCCACATTGTGAAAGAAATTTTCACGGTGATTTCTAGAGGCCCAAACAATGTAAACCGCTAAGAAAATTGTAGGAATTGCCAATGAAACACCCAAGATTTTGAATCCTGAAATCCATGCAAAATCTTTCACCAACCAAAATACCACATGAAGATTTTCCTTCCGATTTATTTCCGACATAAGCCACAAAGTTATAGGAAAATGAAACATTTTTTGTTGGTTTGCAATATGAAAAGCAGCGCTTCTATGAAAAACCAATTTCAAACAAATTTCCCAATAGCAAATCAACCCATTTGGTCAAAACCAAATTCCTTTGTTTTCTTGGGCTCCTGCTTTTCAAGCAACATTTCAAATTTATTTGAACAACACTTTATTCCCAGTTTCGCCAATCCGTTTGGCACCATATTTTCACCTGATGCCATTGCTCAATCACTGTATCACATTGAAAACCAGAATTTACCAGAAATAATTTCGAATCAAAATAGGAATTATGCGTTGCTATTCGACAGCAAATTCAGTAGCACCGAAAAATCTGAACTAGAAACAACAATATTGGCAACTTTGGCCATATCCCTCGAAAAAATAAGAAACGCCAACACCGTGTTTATCACTTTGGGCAGCGCTTGGGTTTATGAACATTTAGAGAGCAAAAAACTGGTTGGGAATTGCCATAAAATCTCTCAAAATCAGTTTCAAAAAAGGCTGCTAGGAGTCGACGAAATTGCAAAAAATATTGAAGAAATAGCGCAACATATCAGAAAAATCAATTCGAAATGCCCAATCGTTTTTACTATAAGTCCGGTACGACACTTGCGCGATGGAATTATTGAAAATACTTTGAGCAAATCGCATTTGGTTTCCGCTCTGCATCTTTTTTTAGCACAAAATACTACCTGTCAATATTTTCCAAGCTTTGAAATTTTCAATGAGGAGCTCAAAGACCACCGTTTTTTTGAAGCAGATTTGGCTCACCCAAACAACCTGGCCATTGACTATATTTTCCAAAGGTTAATTGAAACTTACGGAAATGAGGATTTCCTGACATACATAGAACAAGCGAATAAACTGAGAGGCTTGATGAATCACAGAATAAAATCTGAAGATCCGAATGAAATTGCTGCGTGGAACAGCAAGGTTGAACAATCAAAAATGGAGTTTCAAAAGAAATACCCAGAGGCAAATCTTAGTTTGTAGAAATTGACTCTACCAATTTGTCTACAATAGGAGAAATTCTCACAAAAGCAGGCTCCATGGCACGAACTTGATTGGTTACTTCTACCGTTTTCTCATAGTTTTCATTGAGATGCGTTTTAATTTCATTGTATTCCTTAACGAAGTTTGCAATTTCTTTGTCATAACTTCCTTTTTTCACTTCGTTTTCTAGGCCTTTAATCTCATAAAAGATGGCTTCCGCTTCCAAAACCACATCTTTGTAACGTTGTCCAACACCTTTGTAAATCCTGAAAATTTCATTGTATTGTTGAACGTTTAACACATTTTCTGGGGTCAAATGCTTGCCATCTACAAATTTCAATTTGGTCAAATTTTCACCCATGTAAGCTTTTCTTTCAATGAACTCATCCATTTTAAATCCAAACAACAACTTGGTATTCTGCAAGTCACCCCATAAACTATCAACTTTTTGAACACACATGCTGTGTTTTTCATTCGAAGATGCGTTGTTTGTGCAAGCCGTAAAACCCAAAAATAATATTGCAAATAGTGCAAATATTGGAGTAAAATGTCGTTTTTTGTATTCCATCTGATGAATCGTAGTGCAAAAATACAAAAAGCGAGACACTTTCGGTTTCTTAGAACTGTTTTTTGGCTGGGATTGACTGCTTTTGGCGGTCCACAGATGCATTTACCGTATTTCAAGCGACGGTTGGTTGATAAGCACAAATTTATCACACACGATGAATTGATAGAAATCAATGCCTTTTGCAGCATCTTGCCAGGACCTAGCACCACTCAAACCATCACCACAATTGGGTTTAGGCTTGGAGGTCCGATTTTGGCATTTTTCACTTTATTACTTTGGGCGCTACCAGGTGCACTCATAATGGCCATTTTGGCTTTATCTCCCAAATTTCTTGCGTCTGAACAATTGCAGAACATTGAAGCTTGTGTAGCAGGTTTCCTCATATATGCAGTTATTTCCATGTTCCAGTGGATGCAATTAACGCGCTTAAACATTGCCATTTTCATCATTGGCGGCTTGGTTGGGTATTTGATTAGAAGTCCTTGGATTTTCCCAGTTGGTGTACTCATAAGTGCCGCATTGAGCGCGTGGTTGGTAAAAGACAGTCAGCCACAAAAATCAACATTCACCAAATCTATTAAATGGAGAAGTTTAACTGTATTCTTTGCTATTTTCATCATCGTAGGCATAACTGGTTTGTTTCTAAACAAATACAAATCGGAATCTAAATTGTTAAAACCACTCATTCTGTTTGAAAACACATATCGAATGGGTGCTTTGTCATTTGGTGGAGGAAATGTATTGGCAGCAATGACGGTGGAACAATATGTAGACCACAAAAAGCGCATGACGCTTGAGGAGTTGAACACAGGATTGGGCTTAATTCAGGCGGCACCGGGTCCAAATTTCAACTTAGCGGTTTATACCAATTCCATTGCAATGAAAAATGGCGGCAGTGGTTTTGGGGGACAATTGCTTGGTAGTTTAATTGGGCTGATTGCTGTGTTCATGCCAGGTACACTGTTGGTGTTATTCGCTTTTCCAATATGGGAAAAACTAAGCAAATCGGTTTATTTGAGGAGATCTATAAATGGTATTTTTGCAATTTCGGTAGGATTTATTCTCACGGCGGCGCTCATCATTAACCAAAACTTCCTTTTAAAAATCTCTCAATACAACAATAAAACACAACTTTTCACAGAGTTGATGGTATGCATTTTAACGGTACTTATGTTAATGACAAAAAGAATTCCAACGCCGTTCATCGTTTTATTTGCCATAATACTCGGATGGTTCATACCGTTTTAAATCATTTTCGTATTTTTGAAATTATCACAAAGTGCAAAAACATTTGAAAAAATATATCGTCTTTATCCTGATTCTGGCCGCAGTTATTTGCCCGAATGTCTCTCAAGCGCAACCAGGGAAGGAAAAAAATCCATTTATCTTATTTACAGGATTGGTTTTAACTTCCGATAGTTTGAAACCTATTCCATTTGTAAACATCAGAAGTAACAAACGCGGTCTAATTGGTTATACAGATTATGCAGGTCATTTTGATGTTGTGGTAAAAAAGGGTGATACCATTTATTTTTCATTGGTTGAAAAAGTAGGATCATCGCATTTGGTGCCAGATACGTTGAGCGGAAACCGTTACAATGTGGTAAAATTGATGTCGCAAGACACCATCCACATTCCCGCTATTTTCATCCGTGCACTGCCCCTGAAAACATTGTTTAATCACGAATTTGTAACGCGAGATATACCAGACGACGCATACGAAAGGGCAAGAAAAAACCTAGAAACCGAAGCATTAAAAGAAGAACTCAAAATGCGTCCTGCCGACGCCACATCTTCTCAGTCTTTGTTAGCACAAACCCGTGCAAGTCAATTGTATTACTATAAACAAGCCCCTCCACAAAACTATTTAAGTCCTGTTGCTTGGATGCAATTCTTTGAAGCTTGGAAACGCGGAGATTTCAAGAAGAAAAAGAAAAAGACCGATGGAAATTACATTTCACCGTATTGATCTTTTTCTCTCCAAAATCAATTTTATTTTGCTGAATCCTTTTGGGATTTTTGAATCATGTATTCCAATTGTTGTTCCGGGGTGATAGCACCTTTACGAATCATTTCAGCGGTTTGTTTGGCCTGAACACCAATTTGTTCGTTGGAAAACTCTTTTGTAAGAATATCGTAATATTTTAAGGCCGACTCATAATTGGCCATGGTTTCGAAGTAATGCGCTGCTACCATTGCACTCTCCATTCTGTGTTTCTTTTCTGAGGGATATTGATCTACATACATGGCCGCATATTCAGCCGCTTCCCTTACTTTGCCACGTTTTTCAGCCACATAGGCCGCAGTATACAGATATTGTGCAGATTTAGAATAATTGTGAAACTCCTTCGTGAAGTCAGCCAACTTTTTCTCAAATCCTACAGGGATACTATCTAGAACAATTGACTTATCCATGAAATATTTTTCATACGGCTGTATCAATTCCAATGATTTATCTATCTTAGATTTACAACCCAACACTACCAACATTAACACACCAACTATAGAAACCAAGCTTGTCCTTTTCATTCCACAAAACTAAAGCTTTCTGTACATTTTGCCAATTGTGAAAAACTTAAGTGTAGCTTTTGAAGAGTTAAAATTATTATTGCAAGTATGAGCAATGAAGAAATTCAAAAACCACAATATACCGAAGACGAAATTCGAAGTCTCGATTGGAAGGAACATATTCGCCTCCGTCCAGGTATGTACATCGGTAAATTGGGGGATGGAACTTCTGTAGACGATGGTATTTACGTACTCATCAAAGAAATCATCGACAATAGTATCGATGAACACGTGATGGGTAATGGTAAGAAAATCGAAATCAACATTGACGACAAACGTGTTCAAATTCGCGACTTTGGTCGAGGAATTCCATTGGGAAAGGTCATTGATTGTGTATCAAAGATCAATACTGGGGGTAAATACGACAGTAAAGCGTTTCAAAAATCGGTGGGTTTGAATGGTGTAGGTACAAAAGCAGTGAATGCCTTGAGTTCATACTTTGTGGTTCAAAGTTTCAGAGATGGAAGAACCAAAAAAGCGGAATTCAAATGCGGTGAACTCGTTGTAGACACCCCTGAAACCGATACCAATGAAACCAACGGCACTTACATTGCATTCGAACCGGATGCAACCGTTTTTAAAAATTACAGATTTATCCAAGAATACATCCGTGATCAAATTAAAAACTACACCTACCTCAATAGTGCCTTAACGATTAAATACAACGGCGATTCTTATGCCGCAAGAAGAGGTTTATTAGACCTTTTGGAAACTAAAGTACCCACTGAAAGTGCTTTATATCCTGTGGTGCATGTAAAAACCGAAGACATGGAATTGGCCTTCACCCATACAGATGCCTATGGTGAAGAATATTACTCATTTGTAAACGGACAATATACCACACAAGGTGGTACTCACTTAGCTGCATTTAGAGAAGCTTTTGTAAGAACCATCCGTGATTTTTATAAAAAAGAATTTGACGCTGCCGATATCCGCTCATCCATTACTGCCGCTATCAGCGTGCGTGTGATGGAGCCTGTTTTTGAGAGTCAAACCAAAACCAAATTGGGTAGCACAGAAATGAGTCCCGATGGCGTGTCCCTCAAAACCGCTGTTCTCGAATTCATCAAAAAGCATGTGGACGATTACCTCCACAAAAACCCGCAAACTGCTGATGCCCTTGTGAAAAAAATCTTGCAAAACGAACGCGAGAGAAAAGACATGGCAGGGGTTCAAAAATTGGCCAAAGAAAGAGCGAAAAGAGCCAATTTACACAACAAAAAACTAAGAGATTGTAGGGTTCATTTTACCGACGAAAAGAAAGAAATACGTTACGAAACCACCCTTTTCATTACCGAGGGAGATTCAGCGAGTGGAAGTATCACAAAAAGCAGAAACCCAGATTTACAAGCGGTATTCAGCTTACGTGGTAAACCATTGAATTGCTATGGCTTAAAGAAAAAAGTGGTGTACGAAAATGAAGAATTCAACTTGCTTCAACATGCGCTCGACATTGAAGAATCATTGGAAAATTTGCGCTACAATAAAATTGTACTCGCTACTGATGCCGATGTCGATGGAATGCACATTCGATTGCTCATGATGACTTTCTTTTTGCAATTTTTCCCAGATTTGGTGAGAAACGGACATTTATACATCCTACAAACCCCACTGTTCAGGGTTCGTAATAAAAAAGAAACCATTTATTGCTTTAGTGACAAAGAGCGAGTGAATGCCATCAATAAATTGGGAACGCGTCCTGAAATCACACGATTCAAAGGATTGGGTGAAATTTCCCCAGATGAATTTGGCCGTTTTATAGGTCCAGACATTCGTCTAGAACCCGTAATTTTAAAAGAAGAAGCCAGCATTGAAAAACTGTTGAATTATTACATGGGTAAAAACACCCCTGAACGCCAAGAATTCATTATCGACAATCTATTGGTTGAAAAAAATGACTTAGATGAAGCAATAAAAGCCAATAAATCGATCGAAGAAGAAGAATTGGCTTAGTACATATCTTGACCCATGAAACAAGAACATCCTTCATCAAAATGGCCATTATGGGGGACATGGTTCTTAATCCTTGGGTTAACTTCAATTTTTTGCTGGGAAAGGGTTTTATACCAAGACAGTGCTTATGCACTTTTCAAAATATTGAACTTACAAAATACAATTGAACATGGACGCTATATTGTGCCCTTCGTGCTTTGGATTGGCTACATTTTTTCGGCGTTAAGCCTGCCTATATCTTGGGTAGTTTGGGGTATTTCTGTAGGAAATGTCATTTGGGGATTCTTACTCACACTTTATTTCTGTAAAAAGGCGAAAAATAGGGTTTGGACATGGGGTCCGGCATTAATATTATTGGGAACAGGTCCCGACTTCTTCTTTTTGGGAATTTCTGAAATGATTCCCGCATTGTACTTGCTGCTGTTATTTGCCTATCAAATAGACAATTCTTATAGATTATCATGGATCACATTGATTTTGGCATTTTTTGCCCATCCCGGCATTTTACCTGCGGTAATATGTTTGTTCGCCATATTGGCTTTGAGCAAATGGAAGGCCAAATTATTTTGGATCAACGGGATCATTTTCGCATCGATAGTGGTGTTAAAAGTGGCAATTTTCAAGAACAGCGAATACGAACAAGGCATGATCAACCAGGTAAATCCTAACGAAATATCAAGTTTCTTGCAATCATGGGGCTTGGAATATTTTATATCATCGTTGAAAAGCTGGCTACTACCCTTTTTGTTTTTTGGGGGACTTATTTTCATTACCGAGCAAACGTCCCTCAAAAAAATCGCATCATTTGTGGTTGTATTGTTATCTTCTCTCTTTATTGTGTTTGTATACCGACAAGGCGACAGTTATTTGATGATGCAAAAGAGTTTCGCACCGATGTTGTTGATGGGTTTAACAACCTATTTAATTCTGCAACAGAATGAATATCAATTCAAATGGGTGCAAGTTGGAATGTTTTTAATTTGTATACAAGGAGGTATTTTGAGAATCAACGAAGGTGAATTTTACCGAAACAGAATCAAAGCATTAGACAAGAAAATTGAGCAAGATGGACCTGGAAAATTCATCACATGTAAAGAAAGCTTCCCGCCAGAAAAATACCGTGTAAATTGGGCAATTCCGTATGAGTCGATCATTCGCAGTTCATGGAAAAACGGAGCCAACAAGATTAGCACTTATACATTCACCGATTCCGCTAGCCAAATAGCCTTACAAAAGTCCTTACCAACGGGCTCGTTCAAAGGCGCTGAATTTGCCTATCCTCTGATGCAAAAGCAAATGAGAGCAAGATATTTCACATTAAAGAGCACTGAAAATTATAGTATTTTACCCCAATAAAAAAGCCCCAAAATGGGGCTTTTTTGTATGATGTTAATTTTGAAATTTCAATTTGTAAACAAAGTCCTTTATTTGCACGCATGAACTTTGATCTTGAATAATTTTAGCGGTTGACAATGACGTATCGTGATGCATTTCTAAATTAATCAAATCAAATGATTCATTTGTTGTGGCAAACAACATTCCGGTATTAATACTAAAACCAAATAGATATTCTTTTCGCAGTTGATTATGGGTCACACTTTGTAGATACAATTTTCCAGTAAAATTATCATTCAACTGATTCCACCATAAAAGATCTTTTAGTTTGTTTTTTCTGATATCATAAACGTGAGGCATTGCATAAAAGAATAAATGATTATTTTTAACTGCATTCATGATTAATCCCAAGTCTGCAGATTCTGAAATAAGTTGTTTTATATATGTATTTGGAATGTTATAATCATTTAGCACCTTAATGGATTCAAATTCTTTGGAAGGCCAGTTTTTCCAATGTTGATTCCCCAAAGAATCTATTATACAAATTGGTGTCAAATTAAACTCCACGGCCAATGGCATTTTATTTTTCTTATTCAATAGGAACGTTTGTAATTCAGCATCTGTATAAACTCTTCCCATGATCAAATGGCCATCAGCTTTAGGGTACAAAAATCTAAATGCACTAGTATTGCCCATTTTATAATGATGATCAATTTCGCTTCCAGATAAAATCTCAACCTCCATTTCTGAATTATGTTTTATGCTAACCAATAGTGTAGCTTTCCAAAATTTCAACGTGTCTTTAGACTGTTCAAAAAGATAGTTGAATGCAAAATGGAATAGTGTTTTATCACCTGCTGGGAATATCCCTAAAATGGTCATTTTTTCTCTAAGCATTCCTTTTGAGCGGTCAGTATTAACTGCTTTATCCATTCGATTAGGAATTCTATTGAAAATTGAATCGTAATTAAGTAATGCATTAAAATTAATTTCAGTAGCGATTGTATCCGTATTTTTCAAGAAAAATATTCTGTTTCGAACATCACTAAAATACAATCCATTATTTGAAACAGCGTTGTATCTAATTAAAAATGAACCTAATGGAACTTTACAAGATTTATCCAATTTCAAATCGACCTTTTTTTGCAGTAACGTTTGAATATTTGAATTTCCCGCATTTTCAATTTCTAAAAAGATTGGATCCTCATTGATTTTTATGAAATAATTTTGCATGGCATCATAATTCCACTTTTCAATTAAATTGTAAATCTGACTATTAAAAAGTATTCGACGATTGCCAAATTTTTGTGCAAGTTGTTCTGTAAAAATTGTATCGGAAACTGGAAAAACCACAAAAACATCCTGAGAGAGATTGTTGATGGATGATGCAACATTGTCTTTAGACAAATCACAGCTTGAATAATGTAATGTGATTAAATTTAATTCAGAACCATTTAGATTTGTTTTTGATTTAATTTCTTTAATTATAGTGTGAATTGCTATTTTCTCTCCTTCATTCTGAGGAATCCTAATTTTAGCATTCAAGTTAAAAAAACAAAGGACACTCCACAGGAGTGCAAATTTCCGATACTTCATAGATTGGTATAAATTAGCGTTTATTCGTTCAAATGATTATTAATTCAATTTTATAAACATAGAATTTCATGATAATTTCATCAAACCTCAAAAATCATCTTGTTTTTGATTCATAATCAACACAATAATAGCAAAAAGCAATCAAAAGGAATCTTAAAAAAATACTTTCGTTAAATAATTTTCACTTTGAGTAATTTTACCCCAGTAAAAAAGCCCCAAAATGGGGCTTTTTTGTATGATGTTAATAGAATTAAATCTTAGTATCTGTAGTGATCCATTTTGAAAGGACCTTGAACTTTAACACCAATGTAATCAGCTTGTTCTGTGGTTAATTCTGTCAATTGAACACCAATTTGAGCCAAATGCAAACGTGCAACTTTCTCATCTAAATGCTTAGGTAATACGTAAACTTTGTTCTCGTAATTGCTTGCGTTGTTCCACAATTCTAATTGAGCCAAAGTTTGGTTGGTGAAGCTGTTACTCATTACGAAGCTTGGGTGACCCATTGCGCAACCCAAATTCACCAATCTACCTTCTGCTAATACAATGATTTCGTTACCGTTTACGTTGTAAACATCAACTTGTGGTTTGATGGTGTATTTGGTGTTTCCAAAAGTACCATTCAACCAAGCCATGTCGATTTCATTGTCGAAGTGACCAATATTACAAACGATGGTTTTATCGTTCATCATTCTGAAATGTTTCTCAGTTACAATGTTGCAGTTACCAGTTGCAGTAACCACGATGCTTGCTTGAGGAATTGCATTTTCAAGTGTCAACACTTGGAAACCGTCCATTGCTGCTTGAAGCGCACAAATTGGATCAATTTCAGTAACAATAACACGAGCACCAGAACCACGTAAGCTTTCAGCAGAACCTTTTCCTACGTCACCGTATCCACAAACAACAGCTACTTTACCAGCCATCATTACATCTGTAGCACGACGAATAGCGTCTACCAAACTTTCTTTACAACCGTATTTATTATCAAATTTGCTCTTAGTTACACTGTCGTTAACGTTGATTGCAGGCAAAGGCAAAGTACCTTTAGCAACACGCTCATACAAACGGTGAACACCAGTGGTGGTTTCTTCAGAGATACCTTTGATACCAGCTGCCAAATGAGGATAAGTATCTAGAACCATGTTGGTTAAATCACCACCATCATCAAGAATCATGTTCAACGGTTCTTGTCCCTCACCAAAGAACAAGGTTTGTTCAATACACCAGTCAAATTCTTCAGCGGTTTGACCTTTCCAAGCATAAACTTGAATACCAGCGGCAGCAATTGCAGCAGCAGCGTGGTCTTGGGTAGAGAAAATATTACAAGAGCTCCAAGTAACTTCAGCGCCTAATGCAACCAAAGTTTCAATTAAAACTGCAGTTTGAATGGTCATGTGCAAGCAACCAGCAATTCTTGCGCCTTTCAATGGCTTTGATTCACCATATTCGGCACGCAATGCCATTAATCCTGGCATTTCAGCTTCTGCCATTTTAATTTCTTTACGGCCCCATTCAGCCAAGGAAATGTCTTTTACTTTGTAAGGGATGTATGTTGAATTTGACATATTATCAATAAAATTTTCGCAAAGTTACATAGAAACTTTGGAACTAATCTAAATAATTGGTAAACAGCAGTTGAATTTTATACAAAACTCAAAAGCCACAATTGCAGCCACTCTTGGATTTAACCCTTCTAGTAGTGCCACATGAACTAATTGAAAGCCCCAAAACCGCGAAAATTGCAAAAAATAAAATGAATTTTTTCATCGAACTTATTACACAAAAATACATTTTTTCATTGAACTTTGTAAAAAATCCGTTTCATGACATATTTGAGCATCATCGACTTCGCCAAAGACTGGCTTCTTCACTTAGATAAAAACTTGGCATTGCTTGTACAAGAATATAAAAGTTTTACTTATATCATTCTTTTTCTCATCATTTTTGTAGAAACTGGATTGGTATTTATGCCCATATTACCTGGAGATTCTTTGTTATTCGCGGCTGGTTCAATTGCCGCACTCGATGGTACTTTGAACATTTTTTATTTGATTCCACTGCTTATTGTGGCTGCACTGTTAGGCGACAACACCAATTATTTTGTTGGCTCAAAAATTGGGGTTAAAATTTTCGATTTGAAATGGAAATTGCTCAAGCGTGAATACCTCACCAAAACAGAGGAATTTTACGAAAAACATGGTGGTTACACCTTAATTATGGCCCGATTTGTTCCAATTGTTAGAACTTTTGCACCTTTTGCCGCAGGTTTGGGCACAATGTCGTACCGAAAATTTATCGGTTACTGCATTTCAGGGGCAGTACTTTGGGTAACCAGCATCACCCTTTTGGGATATGCACTTGGCAAAAACGAATGGGTACAAGCCCACTTTGAAACCGTGGTGTTTGCCATTATCGGATTCTCTATATTGCCAATGGTTTACCAGTACGTGAAATCAAAATGGATGAAAAAATCCTAATTGGGTTAATCGGATACCCCGTTAGCCACAGTGCCTCGCCGCAGATATTTCAACGTATTTTCGACAATTTGAACTTGTCAAATTGGGAGTACCAGCTCTTCCCAATGGAGCATTTAATGGCTTTAGACAAATTCATTGAGGAACAACCTACCCTGGTTGGCTTTAACGTCACTGTCCCTCATAAAATCAACATCCTTTCACATTTAAAATCCCTCTCTCCTCAAGCACAGGCAATTGGCGCAGTAAATACCGTAAAAATTACGCGAAATGCAGGTTCTTTTACGCTGGAAGGACACAATACGGATTATTTCGGGTTCGAGGAAACGCTAAAAATGTTACCGAGAAAGCCCAAATCTTGCATTATTTTGGGGGACGGAGGAGCTGCGCGAGCTGTTAAAGCCGTTTTCACTGATTATAAAATAGACTTCAAAACTGTTTCTAGAACGCCTAAAAATGGTCAAATTTCTTATGAATCATTGGATTCCCTGAATTGGAACGAAGTTGATTTAATTGTGAACACAACACCTTTAGGCATGCATCCAAATGTGGAATTTATGCCTTATTTACCAATAAAATTGATTGGTAGCCAAACAATGGCTATTGATTTGATATATAATCCAAAACAAACCTTATTTTTGAAAAACCTAGAATTAAATGGATGTTTTTGCGTTAATGGAGAATTGATGCTTCAAAAGCAAGCCGAAAAAGCCTGGGAAATATTTTATCATACATGAAAATTCAAAAAATTGTAGCGATTTCTTTCGCAATTACCGCGGTTTTTACCGCCACAAACTGTGGAATGTTCCACAAAAATAGCGGATATGAAGTAACTGACACAATTGCTGCTGACAGTGCTGTATATGATCCAAATGCTGCAAATGATGCTCCTGCCCCATATCAAAATCCACCCGATAAAATTTGGGAGCTTAAAAATACTGAATTATCCATTCAATTAGATTGGCAAAAACGATTGATTCATGGAACGGCAATTCTAGATTTGCAGCCATATTTCTACCAACAAGATAGCTTAATATTGGATGCGATGTATATGAACATTCAATCTGTTACCCTCAGAAATTCTGGAGCACAGGGAACTAATTCAAAAAAGCAGTTGGTCTTTGGATACACCGATTCTCAACATTTGGTAATCACATTACCCAAAACCTATTTGGCAAAAGAGAAAATCTCCATCGAGGTTGTGTATACTGCAAACCCAGAAAATCCAAACCTGAAAAACAGCAATGCTGCGGGTATTGCCATCAGTGAAGAAAAAGGCGGGTATTTTGTAAACCACGATTTGAGTGATCCAACTATTCCGCGCCAATTCTGGACACAAGGAGAAACTCATGGCAGCAGATGTTGGTTTCCAACTTTAGACCAACCCAATCAAAAACATACACAAAAAATCACAGTGACCTACCCCGATACGATGTTGTCTATTTCGAACGGAAATAAACTATCTCATACTTTAAATGCTGAGAAACGTGAGTATACCGATGTTTGGACAATGACCCAGCCGCATTCGGTTTATTTGACCATGTTAGCCGTTGGAAATTGGGCTGAAGTTACAGACAAATACAAAGACAAAGTATTGCACTATTATGTAGAACCTCGTTTTAAAAATGACGCAAAACAAATCTTCGGAAAAACACCGAAAATGATTGAGTTTTTCTCTCAATATACCGGGGTTGAATTCCCTTGGAACAAGTTTGATCAGGTAGTTGCCAGAAAATTCGTAAGTGGCGCCATGGAAAATACGACAGCGGTGGTTCATTCTGAAGGTTTACAAGATAAAGACAACGACATGGAAGATTATATTAGCCATGAGTTGTTCCATCATTGGTTTGGAGATTATGTAACCGCCGACAACTGGGGTGAAATAACCATGAATGAGAGCTTTGCCAAATATTCTGAATATCTGTGGATTGAACATGAATATGGCATGGAAAAGGCTCAAAGATGGTTGCAAAAAAACAACGAAGGTTGGGAAGGCAACGATGAAAAAAATGGGCTGGTAAATTATAATTATCACAAAGCAGACGACCAATTCGACCAAGTGAGATATAACAAAGGTGCCGCGATTTTGCACATGCTCAGAAATTATATTGGTGACGAGGCTTTCAGATTGGCTATCAAAGATTATTTAACTACATATGCCTATGGAAATGCAACTTCTGCTGAATGGAAAAGAAGCATTGAAAAAGTAACCGGTAAAAATATGTCGGCCTTTTTCCAGGCTTGGTACTATAAACCGGCTACACTGAATGCTAGTTGGTACATTGAAAAAAAGATTGACTCATCTATCAATCAAAATCAATTTATGATTTGGGTTTTGTCTAACAACGTTTATGCTGAAGGTGAAAGGTTTTTACCTTACAAACTCGACATCGAATACGGCAAAATGGGTCAACCGGTTAAGAGAATTTCTAAATACATTGATAACTTCCCCCTAGAAATTGCATTGGAAAATAATTTTGTACCAGATTTTATCAATTTTGACCCTCAAAACACCCTTGTAGGTTCAATTTCACCTTTTGGCTCTTCAGAACTTATTTCAATTGAGAACAACAATACCGACACTATTTACACACACAAATTACTAATAAATAATCTTTTACAAAAATCAAATAGTTACAAAAAGGTTAAAACATTGATAGATTTGATCGTTGGATTAAAAACAGATAGCAACTTGAATGCTTTGTCAAAATCCCAAATAAATGAAATCTTTAAACTTGGTAAAGAAACCAAAGACCCTGTACTAATTGAGTATCTGGTCGCTTTGATTCCTTTGTTGAAAGACAATCATCCCCAAGGTGCTGATACTTCTGTTGTTCCAAATTTGAGAACATATTGTCGTGAAATTTGCTTAAAATCAAATAATAATCCAGAAATCATTGCCAAAATCATTGAATTGGGTTGGAATTATGAGTACAAAGAAGGTATTGAGGCCTTTTTTACAGATACTGAATTAGTGGAATTTTCGAAATCTGAAAACTTCGAATTATTCGATGCTATTCTGAACTATTTTCAATTCCAGTTTTATCAGAATTCCGAAAATGGAGATGAAGAAACTGAAGTTTCAACTCCAAAAACAATGGGAACTCCTTATTGGGTAGGTTATTCTGAGGGACAATTATCCTTGAATATCCCTTCAAAAAGAAAAGGTATGTGGGCAAATTCTTTGGTTGAACATTATCTTTACGACAAGAAAGATTTGTCGGCTGCAGGAAGAATCATTGCCGTTGCTGAAAAATCGAACATCCACATTGAAGATTTCTCAACTATTTATCACAATTTGTATTCTTTGCTGGTAAATGACTATGGTCAAACTGAAAATGCGCGTGTTGTGTTGAGCAATGAAATCGATCGAATCATCAAAAACAATGACATTGAGAAAATCAAACTTCTCAAAATGATTACCACAGAGAATTACGAAGAATTGAAAGAGGCGAATAGTATGTTGGAGAGCGATAGAACATTCCTTGTTTCGTTGAATAAACTCCATAATTTTGCGATTAAATAACAATAAAGTTTGCGTTTATTTAAAATCATTCTAAATTTGCAACATGGATGTGACCGCCGATCATATTGAATTCAACCAAACTTATGAGATTAGTGCATTGAAGGAAAATGATTTAACCTTAAAATTGGCGGAAATGGGATGTGTACCCGGAACTGAAATCATGAAACTTTACACAGCTCCCGGTGGCGATCCAATTGCATTTAGAATAGATTCTTATATTTTGGGACTTCGAAAATCGGAAGCCGAAAATATTCTTGTAAAACCAATTGCCGAAAACTAAGACTGTGAAAAGAATTGCATTGATCGGCAATCCCAACTGTGGTAAATCCACCTTATTTAATCGTTTAACCGGTTTAAGTCAGAAAACGAGTAATTTACCGGGAACCACAGTAGAATCTACCAGTGGGCAAGTTAAAATTGGCGACGAAACCATTGAACTCATTGATTTACCTGGCATCTACAGTTTATTTGCTCAAGCTGAAGATGAAAGGTTGGTGGTTTCTACACTATTAGGACTTGATGTTCCAAAACCCGATGCTTTGGTTTACATTTTGGATGGCTCAAATTTGCGTCGAAACCTTTTATTGGTCTCACAAGTAGCGGAATTGGGTATTCCTGCATCCTGCATTCTCACGATGGCCGATACGGCCAAGCGCAGACACATTGAGGTGCAAGTTGAAAAATTAGAACAAGAATTGGGCATCCCTGTTGCGGTAATAAATCCCCGCAGCGATAAAAACATTGAAAATGCTTATTTGTCCCTCAAAAATCAAAAAATAGGCAATAAAATCAGCGTTAACGACAATTTCGAAGCCCGTCTTAAACGTTTTTATTTAGGGGAAAAAGAGCGTGGTTTAAGTGAGGAAACATTAAAACGTTATAATGACATTGAGTCAATCATCAAAAAGGTCGTTATAAATACAGACAGCAAAAAAAGGAACAATACCATCAATATAGACAAGTATATGACGCATCCTATTTTAGGAATATTCATATTCTTTGTGATCATGATGGCCTTATTTCAAGGTGTATTTACGTTGGCTGAAACGCCAATGGGATGGATTGAGAATGCCTTTGCCTGGTTCCAAACGATGCTAGACAATCACCTACCCAGTGGTCTGTGGAGTGATTTTATCAAAGATGGTATTTTCAGTGGCATTGAAGGTGTGGTGGTTTTTGTGCCACAGATTTTCATTTTGTTCTTTTTAATTGGATTACTTGAAGACAGTGGGTATATGGTGAGAGCCAGTTTCATCACCGACAGGGTCATGAGAAAAATCGGATTAAATGGCCGATCTATTATTCCTTTGGTTGGGGGATTTGCTTGTGCTATTCCAAGTATTATGGCCACCAGAACCATCAAGAATAAAAGGGAGCGATTGATTACAATGTTGGTTGTACCGTTGATGAGTTGCAGTGCGAGACTTCCAGTTTATGTGTTGTTAATTTCTTTGGCAATACCGGCTTCTACATTTTGGGGACCATTTCCTGCACAAACATTTGTAATGACGAGTGCATATTTCGCTGGAATATTTGTAGCCTTATTTTTTGCTGTAGTTTTCAACTTTTTCAACAAATCGAAAGAAAAAAGTGAGTTTGTACTTGAACTCCCAACTTATCAAAGTCCTAGGATACAAACAGTAATATCACAAGCATGGATAAAATGCAGATCGTTTTTAACGGAGGCTGGAAAGGTGATTATCATCATTTCCATGGTATTATGGGCATTGTCTAATTTTGGCCCGAAAGAAGCGATGCAAAACGCCCATAAGATGGCTCAGATAGAAACAGCTAAAGGCAATCCAGATTCAATGCAAATTGCGCAAAGTTTAAAATTGGAAGCAAGTTATGCAGGTCATATTGGCAAATTCATTGAGCCGGCAATTTCACCGATGGGATATGACTGGAAAACGGGCATTGCGTTAATTTCATCATTTGCTGCCAGGGAAGTTTTTGTGGGAACCATGAGTACCTTGTTTCAAACCCCAACCGATGATGAGAGTGTAGTTGGAATTCGCAAAAAAATGCAATCTGTTATAAATCCTGAAACAGGCAAGCCATTGTATGGCATTCCTTATGCTATAAGTTTGATCTTTTTCTATGCATTTGCTTTGCAGTGCATCAGCACGATGGCAGTAATTAAAAAGGAAACAGGAAGTTGGTATTGGCCGTGGATGCTATTTTTCATTTATGGAATCATAGCCTACATCAGTGCATTTGGTGCTTTCAAAATTTTGAGTCATTATTTTTAACATCATCGCATTTTTTCGAAAACTCGTCGGAATATTTCAATTTTCTCAATGATTTTTAAACTTTTTTGTTAAAATCTTCGTATATTAATAAGTAATGTCTTCCACAGGCTGAATTTACCTTAGTTCATTTTTGTTTGGATTAAATAAATTTAGTAAATTTGCAAGGCTAAAAATATACATTTTTAAGTAAAATATTATACATATTCATTCATGAGGCAACTAAAAATATCGAAACAATTCACGAACCGCGAAAACAAATCGCTCGACAAGTACCTTAACGAAATTTCCAAAGTACCAATGATTGATGCCCAAGAGGAAGTTCAATTGGCACAAAGGATTAGAGAAGGCGATCAAGCGGCATTAGAGAAGTTGGTAAATGCCAATTTAAGATTCGTGGTTTCCGTTTCAAAACAATATCAGAACCAAGGTTTAACCTTAGGTGATTTGATTAACGAAGGGAATATGGGACTCATCAAAGCGGCTAAAAGATTTGATGAAACGAGAGGTTTTAAATTCATTTCATATGCAGTATGGTGGATTCGTCAAAGCATTTTACAGGCTTTGGCCGATCAAAGTAGAATTGTTCGTCTTCCGTTAAACAAAGTTGGAAGTTTAGGAAGAATTACACAAGCCGCTTCAAGACTTGAGCAGGAATTAGAAAGAGAACCAACTCCACAAGAAATTGCGGAATCATTGGATATTCCATTGTCTGAAGTTGAAAATGCATTGCGTTCAAGTGGACGTCATTTGAGTATTGATGCTCCATTGGCTGAAGGTGAAGACAATACATTATTGGGGGTACTCGACAACAACGACGAACCGAATCCAGATATGCCATTGTTGAATGAATCGTTGCAAAACGAAATCAACCGTGTTATTTCTACTCTTACTGAAAAAGAGAGAGATGTATTGAAATATTATTTCGGGTTAGATGGAAATGCGGCTCACACATTGGAAGATATTTCTGAGAAGGTGGGATTAACCAGAGAGCGTGTTCGTCAGATCAAAGAAAAGGCTCTTAGAAGATTACGTAAATCAAGCAAGAGTAAAATTTTAAAAACTTACTTAGGTTAAAATATAGACAACTTATAAAACGAAAAAGGGGCTTAGAGCCCCTTTTTCGTTTTATAGTGAATTTACAAGCTTCAACATACTTAAATATTCCAAAATTGGCATTAATTAAGTTAGCAATACTTAATATCAGATACACACCGTAGCATCCCCCACCCTCCACAAGGCTTCTATGCATCCTAATTTCAATTAAAATTAAAACAAAGAACAACCAACTATTATTACGCAAAAAGGGGGCTCTTAGCCCCCTTTTTGCTATGTTAACCTATAAATATTATTTCAACACTGTTAATGTACCTCGATGAACATAAAGTTTATCATCGATATATCTAAAATTGATTTCAAAAGCGTAAACTCCTTCCAGGGCGGCAAATCCATCTTTATCTCTTCCATCCCAACCTATGGTAGGATCATTTGATGTGAACATTATATTACCCCATCTGTCGATTACTTTCAAGCTATATTTCCTCAATCCGAATGACGGAACATAACTACCAGGCCAAACATCATTTAAACCATCATTATTTGGAGAGAATGCATTAGGCAAATGGTATAACAATTCTGGCTTCAAGAAAATCATTTGCGATAAGCTATCATAACATCCTTGATTTGTATAAACAATCAGTTTTGTTTTGAAATCACCTGTTTTAGAGAAGGTTTTTAACAAAGGTCCCATTTGAAAATCCGTTTGACCATCTTCAAAATACCACTCATAGTGATCCGCACTGGAACCGGTATATGTAAATTTCCAATCAGTTTCCAATCCTCTAGACAACAAATATTCGGTATTATAACTTGCAACAGGTTTCGTAAATATTTGAAGTGGCAAATCGGTGGCTTTACCCACACAACCCAAATTAGAGGTTACAGTTAACTTCACATTAAAGTTACCCGCTGCCACATAAGTATGAGTTGGATCAGTTTGAGCACTTACCATACCGTCTCCAAAATCCCAAGCATACGTAGGGATTCCTACATTTAAATAAAGACTTGATTTAAAATCGACAGGAATTCCTTGGCAAGTATTTTTCCCGGTGAAGCTCACTACTGGGGTTTCTGCTACATAAATTTTTTCAGCAAATGCACTCACACAATTTTCTGCACTCTTTAGAGTGAGTGTGATAATTTTAACCCCTGTATCAACAAATATCTGATCCACTAAAGTTGAACCCGCAACATTTTTCAATGGCTTAGAAATGTTCCAATTATAGGTTACACCATTTGCACTATTTTCATTGGAAATATTGGTAAATACAAATCGATTGTTTTGCAAACATTGCACCAACGTATTCACTCTAAATTCGGCGTAAGGAACAGCAAAAACCCTGATTGGTTTTGTGATAGAATCAGAACAACCATCAGAAGTTGAAACCACCAATTTTACATTTTTGGTACCTGGAGTGGCAAATGTTTTACCGGTATAAGTTGATGTGTTGGCAGTAACTCCGTCACCAAAATCCCACTTCACGGAATAAGCAGATCCGAAAACCGTTTTATCGGTAAAATTGAATAATTGAGAATAAAAACAAGCGGTGTCTTTATTGGTAATAAAAGCTGGGGTTGGGCTGTTTACCACTTTCGCTGTTGTAGAGGAAGTATCCCAACATCCTGAATTACTTGTAACTTTATGTTTTACCCAATAGGTTTTCACAGCGGTGTATGAATGATCTAAGGAATCAGAAGTACTCGTTGCTCCATCTCCAAGATCCCAATCATGGGTTAATTTCTCAGCTGAAACCCAAGCGTTTTTCATCACAAAATGGAATTTATTATTTGTAAAGCACTGAGTTGCATCTTCCGGATTAATTTTAGCATCCGGATTTGCTTTTACAACAAAATTCCTTTGGAATGAATCCATACATCCGTATGTGGTTTTGGCAATCACTTTGGCCCAATATGTACCGGCTTGACTAAAGGATTTGCCCGGCACTATTTTAGCATAAGCGTTGGTACCATCACTAAAAAACCAATCACTTCTTGCAGTTAATGAATTACCAGTAGGCGCTACACTCATATCCTTAAAATCAAAGAAATGCGTTTTAAAACAGAAATTAGAATCTGTAACTTCAAACGCCGCCTTTGGCTCAGGAGCTACATAAACCGTGGCAATAGCCGTATCCAAACAGTTTTTATCGGTATTGGTAATCAGAATAATTTTTTTGAACCCGGTATCGGCATATGTAATTTTAGTAATTGATCCTTGATTGTTTATAGTGGTTCCATTTACAATCCATTTGTCGGTAAAGGTCCCAGCTGGAATGGTTGAATTATCATCAAATTGAAATTCATTCTGCTTGAAACACAGATTCACTATTTTAGAGCCAATTACTGTTTTAGCTAAAGGATGGACAATATATGTTGTATCGGCTGTATCTCTGCATAAATAAATTGACTCAGTAATCAATCGAATTCCAAATGTATCGTAATTTTTGTAGCTATGAGTTGCCAATCTACTCACTAATGTATCCAAGGTACCATCACCAAAATTCCAATATGATTTACCAATTCCTTGGGCAGAATAACTAGAATCTACAACTGTTGTAATTCTTTTTTGACAGGCATAAGGATTTGGGAAATTAACTTTAGCTATTGGGAAAGGATAAACAACCAAAGCAGTGTCTAAAGTATCCTTACAACCTTTTTTAGACTCAACGATATATCGAATATTATTTGACGACAATGAGTCAAAATGATACATGAATCGGTTAGCAGTGGACGTGATAATTTTATTTTTATAATTATCTACCAAACGCCAAGATTGATTTTTCAATCCATCATTTTTGTAAATTGTACCATCGGAAAGAGAAAAATAGTTTTGCTGGTAACAACGGTTCAATGTATCATAGCTTATTTTGGCAATAATTGGATCTGCTCTTCTCACAAATGTGGTGTCTTGAGCAACGCAATTGGTTGATGTATCGGTAACTTTAACCCAAACTTTTTTGTCTGTAGTTACATTCTGGTAACTCAATTTTGATCCATCTTGCCATTGATAAATAAATTTAGTAGACGTTGGTGCCTGAATTTTAACATTCAATGTATTTGCACACTGGGTGGTTGTGTCTGGTAGGTTCAGGTAAGGGCCAGGTGACACTGTTAAAATTTTACTACGAACAATTGTATCATCTACCCCACAAGAATTGGCTACCACAGATTTCATCACTACATAATAGGTTCCAATTTTAGAAAATTTATGTGTAACTTGAGTTCCCCATTCTGGTGCCGATCCATCACCAAATTCCCATTTGATACCCTTAACAGTTTTTGAACTGATTGATTTCAATGTAACGGGTTCTGAGGGACATTTACCATTACGAGTAATTGAAAAATCGTATTCAATATTTTCAAACAAAGCACCCGCTGAATAAGAATAACTTTCATAAGGACCAACTCCATAGGCAATAACGATCATTCCACTATCGCATTCTATCACATTAGAACTTGGATTTGATACTGCAACTTGTGCATAAGCATATTTTCCCGCAGGATTAGCAACATTTGTAAATGCTGTTGTAGCCAATTTTGTACCATTCACAAATACTGCATTTTTTGCTGTTTGGTCAATGATAATATTCACCCAATGTTTATTCATATTGGATGTTGTTGCTGTACCCACAATGGTTTTAATCAGACGCTGATTAATATCTGGAGAAATAAATACTGCCGGATCACCATTGTTTCCTGTTAAACCACTACAAACACCATTTTTCATAAACTGTGCTACATAAGCTGGTTTGTCTGTGGTAATATAAACTGGGGTAGCGGTGGTAATATGATCGTAAATCCATTGTCCTTTAGTAGCAATTGTTGTTACCAGAGTACCATTTTTATATACTTTGGTATTGTCTTGGGAAGCAATTACTTTGTAAGCATAGCCACCTGTTTGACCACTAAAAGGAGTTAGAATATAATTTTTACCTAAAGCAACAGTAGGAAGAACTTGGGTATATAAATGATCTCGGCCATTAACACCACCGCCACAATTTCCTTTTGTTACATGCGCTGAACGATTACCAGAAAAGACGTTAATCTTTCCACAGCCATTTATAACGCGGATTCTAGTTCCTGTTAAGTCACCATTCTTAGCGCCAGTTGAACCCCATGAAGTTGCGGCTGGATCAGTGTTGTTTGTACCAGTAGCCGCTACAGACTGAACTTGATAAACTTGACCTTTTACCATAGTGATAGTATAAGGAGTACCCGCCGCATTCCCCCCTTTTGTAGGAACGCTTGGTGTAATCTCTACAGTAACATTATTATCCATAGAAATTACAACAAATTCACTTTCACCATATGAAGATGTAACATTTGGGAATGTCCCTGTTGGAGCATTTGGAGGGAAAGAAACCACAAAATATTCCGGAGCCGCCGGAATACTTTCATAAGGCAATATGAATGTTCCATCGGAGCGGTTTAGCTCAAGATTCATACAGTAAACATTCACCGGATCTTTAGCCACAATTCTCAGCCCTCGTTTACTGTTCAAGTTCGCTGAATTAAATTCAGAGCCCACTGGGTAATAAAAATTCACATCAACTGCAATTCTATTCACCTTATTGGCCTGTATGGTATAACTCACCGATGAACCTGTAAGCCTTGGATTGTCCAAAACCAAGGTTGTGTTAATTGGAGAAGTCACGAAGATCAACAAGGTATCAGGATAACCACCATTTCTGGTTTCCATCTCCATAAAACTCATGTAAAAAGTTTTTCCCGTTGATGAAATTTGAGCATCAGATTTCTGGACAAATCCCAGAAAAAACAAACACACAATTAAAAATTTATTTAGTTTAGTCATTTTAGTTTAGTATTTTGCCTTGGCTCGCGCTTTAAGACTTTGTCTTAAAACACAAAAAGCGCCATATTATTTTGTTAACAAAATAATATAACAATACTATGACAATTTAAAAAGGAGTGTCGTTGTCTTTAATAGACAAAAATCAAAAATAATGTCATTGCTATGACACTGACTAAAGAATTTAATAATTACTTAAGATATCACACCACTAAAAACCAATTCATCGCTAAGGTATACTGCGGCAAACTGTCCAGAAGTTACAGACTTCTTTAGTCCCTCAAAATGAATACAAATATCACCATTAGGGAGCTCGATTAACTTGCAACCAAATAATTCTTGTCTATATCTGATTCTACACTTTAGAATATTGGATTGAAGCACATTTGTTTTCATCGAAGGCCTTACCCAATGCACATCTGAAGCGGATACAATCAAACCAGCACTAAACAAACCTGGATGATCTTCGCCTTGACCTACATAAATTAAATTATTGACCACATCGGTTTGAAGAACAAACAGCGGCTTCGGTTTACCACCAATATTCAATCCTTTGCGTTGTCCAATTGTATAAAAATGAGCACCTTGATGTTGACCAATTACCTTACCGTCGTCCTTTGAAAAAAACAACTTTGATAATTTCTGCTCTTGATCTGATTCTTTATTCGTTAGCAAATCTAAATGAGCTTTAAGTTTTGGTAATTCTGCATCAATTTCAATCACATCACCTGTTTTTACTTGAAGTTGTTGTTGTAAAAATTCGGGTAAACTCACTTTCCCAATGAAGCATAATCCTTGAGAATCTTTTTTGGATGCAGTTACAAGTTGTTGTTGCTCAGCAATTTTCCTTACCTCAGGCTTCAACATCCCTCCAATTGGAAACAAGGCCTTAGACAATTGAAATTGGTTTAATTGACATAGGAAATAGCTTTGATCTTTATTGGGATCCAATCCTGCTACCAACTGATATTCAACACCATCATTTGATTGAATTTCTCTTTTCTGAACATAATGTCCAGTAGCCACAAAATCGGCACCAAGTTTCAATGCATTGTCTAAAAAAATATCAAATTTAATTTCACGGTTACAAAGCACATCTGGGTTGGGGGTTCTACCGGCTTCATATTCATTGAACATATAGTCCACAATACGTTGCTTATATTCAGCGCTTAAATCAATTACTTGAAATGGTATACCAAGTTGCTCCGCAACCATCATGGCATCTCTACTGTCGTCAATCCAAGGACATTCATCTTCTAAGGTAACTGAAGCATCATTCCAATTCCTCATAAACAAACCCACAACATCGTGTCCTTGTTCTTTCAACAAATAAGCGGCAACGGAGCTATCAACTCCCCCACTCATTCCGATAACTACCCTAGACTTTTTCATTAAATTTTACCTAACCACTTTCTTAAAAACCAATCACCTGAAAACAACAGAGCAATCAATACGAGAACATAAAATATTTGCATAAAGGACAAACTCACCGTTTGAATCACAATTCGTTCTGATTTCAAAGCCATTGATTCCAATTTTGATAATAATTTTATCAATTCATTGGATTGATAAAAATCCCCGTTAAACCTGGTACTCAAGACCTTTAGCTGACCAAAATTGGCAACAGAATTAACAGCCTCAATTCCTAATTTTGAAACATTCACTATAACCTCATCAAAAACCTCTGGTTTATCTGACAATTCGGCACGTAATTTCACCAATCCATGTTGTGATGCCAACAAGTTGGATTTGTAAAAACTCACCGATTTAGTTAAAGCAATTTCCTTCTTTTTCGAAAGTGAATCAATGAGATAAAGCTTCACATTTCCAGCAAATGAGGGCAACCCTGCTTTGTCATAATGAGTAACAAGTATTGGGTAATTCATTCCTTGAATCCACTCCCTCTCTTGAATTGAAATTTTCAATTCTTTTTGCTTTTGGCCAGCTGCAGCCAGCCACAGCATATTTTTACTCAACCAATCATCAAAAACAACTGATTCTCCACCAATGCGTTGTTCATTCATGCGCCAACGCCATACTCCCGTTCCAAAAAACCAAGCAGATCTTTGGGTTTGATTTTCAACCAATCCCATCAACGGGAAATCGGTAGAAATTCCATTCCACTTTTGTTTCAATTGAATTTGAAAAGATGAGGGTAAAGTTAACTTAGTGAGAGGAGTTTGAACAGCCCCAAAAGATTTCCATTTTTTAACATCTTGCTCAAGGGAAAATGCACCAAAGCTATTTGATAATTCTGAGGTAACTTCTTGAAATTGAGAAAATGGAAAACTCAAAGTTTGATTGAGGGCCAATCCTAAAGCATCAAAGGCGAAAGCATTTTCAGCAAACAACCACATTGGTTTTTGCAGTTGTAATAAATTTTTAACTGATTCTAGCTCTTTTTTATTTGAGGGATATCCGTGCAATACATAAACATCACCATTATTTCTTATTCCAGAAGTGCCTGCATAAACAGAAATTTCATTTTGCACCTTTGATTCCAAAGCCAACTTAATGGCCTTTATATCTGGATGAGGCTTAGCATAAACCAAATGAATGTTCTTTTTTTCATCAACTACTTGAACCCAAATATTTTTAATGTTATTATTGGAATTCTTCTCGGCTGTATTGCCTTTTACTTCAACAGAATATTGAACCCAACCAAGTTTCGAAGGTGATATATCAAATGTAATTTTTGTCCAATCGATTTCTCGATTTGGAATCCAAACTTCTTTTTGAATCACATTTCCGTTTTCTCTGATGAGCACTGAGACATTTCCTTTGGGGTATTTTTCGCATCTTAGAGAAGTTTCTAATACAAATTTATTTTGTTTATAAACAAATTCATTCCCAATAACAGACTGTACAGATAAATCAGGAAACTGCGTGGTGTCGCCAACGCCCACTACAAAAAGCGGCAAAGAGGATGAATTTTGTATAAACCCAGGTAATTTACCTTGGTTAAAAATACCATCAGATATTAAAATTCCAGCGGCTACTGATTCATCTTTCGATAGTTGTTGAAAATGCGAACCAACTTCATCAATTCGTGTAATTTGTTTGTCGCGTTCCAACATTGTAACATTTTCTTGATAAACGTCTCCAGAGAACTTAAAATATTTCAATTTAACAGATTCACCAAATTTGAGTTTTAGCAGAGAATCCAGCTGGAATTTCTTCCCAGATGAAGCACTATCACAAGACAAACTTGCGTCGCGATAAATCAACAATTTAGGTTTGAGTGTGGTGTTTTTTTGGTAGGTTATTACTGGAGAAAACAACAGTAAAACGAGCAAGAACGTACCTAAAAAACGCAAAAAAAGAGCAACCTTCCACAGATTGCTCTTTTTAATTTCGTCTTTATACAAAAAATAGGCGGATATCCCAGATACAATGATAGAGATTAAAATTGCATACAAAGGGATGTCCATAATGCCCTAAAATTAATTTTGAACCACAATTCTTGAGGTTGTAACGCCTTGAACAGTGGCAACTTTTACTATGTAACCACCATCACACAAATTGTTTGCATGTATGGTTGCTTGATTGCTTTGGATAGCAATATTTGAGGCTACTTTTTTACCCATCAAATCAAAAATTTGAATTTCAGTAATTTCAGCTTTAGCGGCAACTTGAAAGGTACCTTTTGACGGATTTGGAAATACATTCGCAACCTGATTGATTCTCTCTACAGAAACACCCCAACGTACATTGATATTAAAAACCAAAGTATCAATTTTGTTTGGATCGTTTACATTCCAAATGGCATATTTCACAACGGCTGTATCTGCAAAACCATTGGGATAAACAGTAATTTTCATAGAAGACTCATTATTACCTGCCGCAATAGGGGCCATAGTTCCTGAATCAGCAAAAAAAGTGATACAATTCACATTATCACAGAAAGAAAAATCCCAGGTAGTTGGAAAATCCACAGATACTTTTTTGTACTTCAAATTAAGATTTTCCATTCCATCATTTTTTATGTGAATTGCACAATCCATATAACCAGATGCTTTAGGGTAAAAAGACTGGTTGTTACCACCTTCGAATGAATAAGCTTGTGCACTTAGTAATGAGGCTGAACCCAATACAAAAACACTTAAAATAATTTTTTTCATTGTACGTATCATTATTACAAAATTAATCAATTGTCTTGATATTCTTGTAAGGATACTGCCCAATGACACAAATCTGATATTTCTCCGCCATAAAACTGAATTAAATCGTCTGGAATGGGTGTTTGATTTTGCAAGTTTTGATCATAACGATACCAATATGTTTTGATACCGGCCGATAATCCCCCAATAACATCTGTTTTAAAATTATCTCCAATATAAATTGCGTTTTCGGCTGTACAATTAACAGAATTCAGGGCAAGTTTAAAAAATTCAACATCTGGTTTTGCCAATCCTACCCTATCGCTACTTTGTACAAAATCTACAAATTTTCCAATTCCAGATTCTTTTAATTTAATGGCTTGTGTTTCTTCAAAACCATTGGTTAAAATACCAATTTTATAATTTTTCGAGAGGAGTTCCAAACATTCCAAAGCTCCTGTCATCATTCTGGTCATCAACGGACAAATATCCAAATACTCCTGCCACACATTGTTAGGATGTAATGCATGTGGTAGTCCCATCAACTCGAAAGTATCAGTAAATCGTCTAGTTCTAAGGGTTTCTTTATCTACTTCACCATTTTCATATCTGGCCCAATAGGCGTGATTGACATCTTTATAAAGTGAAATAAATTGATCAACTTGATAATTTGTATGGAATTCTAGTTGATGACGCTCAAACAAGACTTTTAAGGCTTCTTCGGCATTGCCATCAAAATCCCATAGGGTGTTATCTAAATCTAAAAATACCCAATTGATTGGCACACTTCAATCAATTAAAACTTGTCCAAATGCATGCACAATTGTCCAAAAATTTCATCAATTTCACCAATTCCCATTACGCCTTCATACTTATTTTTTTCAGCGTAATAATTTTGAATTGGTAAAGTTTTGTTCAAGTATTCTTGAAATCTATTGCGTATGGTTTCTTCACTTTGGTCATCGGCTCTGCCGCTTGTTTGTCCTCTCAATAACAAACGCTTAACCAATTCATCTTCTTCAACTTCTAATCCTAAAACTATAGAAATTTCAGTATTGAAATCTATCAACATGGCATCCAAAGCCTGTGCTTGAGCAATTGTTCTTGGGAAACCATCAAAAATAAATCCATTAGCCGCAGTATTTTCTGTCATGTAGTTTTTCACCATACCAATAACAACTGCATCTGGCACCAACTCGCCTTTTGCAATAAATTCATTGGCTTGATTTCCAAGTTCTGTTCCAGCAGCTCTTTCTGCTCTCAACAAATCACCTGTTGAAATATGTTTCAAACCGTATTTTGCGAGAATCTTCTCACTTTGAGTGCCTTTTCCCGCACCTGGAGGGCCAAATAAGATTAAGTTTAACATAAAATAATTGGTACAAAGTAAAGGAGTGTTTATGTAAATGACAATATTCTCCTAATTTTGTAACACATAGTTTTCAAAATTTCTGAAAACAATTGATCAATCAATACCGAAAATGACGCAACAAAGCACTCAATATCAAATAATTATAGATTCTATTCGCAATTTGTTTAATGCGAAAGAAAATGATTTCATTCCGCTTCATGCTCCTAATTTCCAAGGAAATGAAAAGAAATATTTGAACGAATGCATCGATTCTACCTTTGTTTCAAGTGTTGGACCGTTTGTTGACAGAGCCGAAAAAGACATTTGTACATATACAGGATCAAAATTTGCCATTGCATGTTCAAATGGAACTTCTGCCTTGCACATTGCTTTAAAATTGTGCGATGTGCAACCTGGCGATCTTGTAATTACCCAACCATTCTCATTTATTGCAACAGTAAACGCCATTTCATATTGTGGCGCTATTCCTGTTTTTGTAGACATCGATCAAAGCACTTTGTCATTGTCCCCCATAAAATTAAGAACTTTTTTAGAAAACGATTGCTCCATAATTGAGGGCCACTGCATTCACAAAGCAACAGGGAAAACCATCAAAGCTTGTGTTCCTATGCATACATTCGGATTTTGTGCTGAGATTGACCTAATCAAAGACATTTGCAACGAGTATTGCATTGACCTAGTAGAAGATGCGGCGGAAAGCTTGGGTTCTTTTTACAAAGGAAGTCACAGCGGAAATTTCGGCAAATTTGGAACAATTAGTTTCAATGGAAACAAAACCATTACTTCTGGTGGCGGTGGTGTAATTCTTTGTCAGGATGAGTCATTGGCTAAACAAGCCAAGCATTTAACTACTCAGGCCAAAGTTCCACACGCTTGGGAATTTTTCCACGACCAAATTGGATACAACTACAGAATGCCAAACATCAATGCGGCATTGCTTTGCGCTCAACTTGAACAAATTGAAACATTTATTGAGCAAAAGCGAAATTTGGCCTCAAAATACGCTGAATTATTTGCGCAGTTCCAAGATATCAAATTTTTGGTTGAACCGAACGATCAAAAGAGCAATTATTGGCTGTGTTCTGTTTTATTTCCCAATAAAGAAGATAGAGATACATTTTTAAAAATGGCCAACGATCAAAAAACAATGTGTCGTCCAGGGTGGGAATTATTGTTCACTTTACCTATGTTTGAGAACAATTGTGTGATGACAGATTGTGAAGTTTCAATTGATATTCAATCTCGTTTGGTAAATATTCCTAGCAGTCCTTACTTTGCCAGAATATGAGAACATTAAATATTCTCTTTATTGGTGGGGGAAAAAGATTTTCTGCCGCAGAGCAATTTATTGAAGCTGGCAAAAAACATAATTTATCGATCCATATTTTTGCTTATGAAATGGGATATGGATTGCCTATTGAAAAGATTGCAACGGTTATTCAAGGACTCAAATTTTCGGATCCGAATATCCTGGAGGACCTTAAAAATGTTATTTCAAGCAACCAAATTGAAATTGCCATTCCATACCATGATCATGCGGTAGATTTATTGGCAAAGATTAACGATAGTGTTTTTGTTCCCGCGTGTGATGCAAATAATTGTCAGACTTTTTTTAGCAAAATTGCGTCAAATCAATATTTCAATGAATGTGGCCTACCCGTTGCAGGTTTTGACGGAAAAATACCGGCCATTGCAAAGCCAGATCGAGGTTCTGCAAGCAAAGGGTTATTATTTTTCAAAGAGAACCAAGCTGAATTGGATGCGTTTTTAAGATCGGATAAAGTTCAGGAGTATGAAATTCAGAAGTTTATTGAGGGACAAGAATACTCGGTAGATGGGTATATTGCCTTGAATTCGGATTTTTCGTTTTTTGCTCCAAGAAAACGACTAGAAACTTTGGGAGGAGAAGCCGTTAGAAGCCTGTCTGTTAGCCATGAAAAAATTATGAAGGCTTGCCAATTATTGGCCAAACAAACAGGAATAAAAGGGGCAATTACCATTCAGTTTATCGAGGATCAAAAGAGCAAAAACATTTACACCATGGAAGTAAATCCAAGATTTGGGGGAGCCATGCTCACCACTTGGGGTGCTGGGGTACCTTGGTTTGAAATTGTTTTATGTGACTATTTAAAATTGCCCGTTCCAAACTTTAACTACTCTCCCAATGTGTTGATGGTAAGAAGTTTCAGAGAACATTTTTTCGAAAATTATACAAAATGAGTAAAACATTTATTATTGCCGAAATAGGTGTAAACCACAATGCCGACTTTGATTTAGCTGTACAGATGATTGAAGCCGCAGCCAATTGTGGCGTTGATGCCATTAAGTTTCAAACCGCCATTCCTGAATTGGTTCAAACTTCAACTGCCCCAAAGGCTGATTATCAAAAAGTAACCACTGGAAATGCCGATGAAAGCCAGTTGGAAATGTCAAGAAAATTCCATTTCACACACGATATTTTCCCACTGTTGAAGGCGGAAGTTGAAAAACACGGCAAAATGTTCCTTTCTACAGCTTTCGACTTAAAAAGTTTGGATTATTTAACCAGTATGGGCGAAACCATTTATAAAATACCATCTGGAGAAATTACAAATTTGCCGTATTTAAGAGCCATCGCAAAAAGAGCAAGTGAAGTGTATATTAGCACAGGTATGGCCAACATGGAAGAGGTAGAAGCAGCTGTAAATGCTCTTTTGGAAGCAGGCCAAACCAAAGAAACAATTACGGTGCTTCAATGTAATACCGAATATCCATCCCCGTATTCCGATGTTAACTTATTGGCAATGGTTGAAATGGGAAAAAAATTGGGCTTAAAATATGGATATTCAGACCACACACCGGGAATTGAAATCTCTGTTGCCGCGGTTGCAATGGGAGCTACCTTGATTGAAAAGCATTTTACCACCGATAAATCTTTACCAGGTCCAGACCAACAAGCCTCTTTAGATCCAATTGAATTCAAAGCACTCGTAAACGCAATTAGAAATGTAGAATTGGCTTTGGGATCTGCAGTAAAGTCACCCACAGCCAGTGAAAGCAAAAATAAATTCATTGCAAGAAGAAGTATTTTTTCTTCGAGGGACATAAAAGCTGGAGAGCTATTGAGCATGGACAATCTGGTAATTTTGCGTCCGGAATCGGGTATATCTCCAATGTTGATTGATGAATTTTTAGGGAAACCTGCTGCGACAGACATTCCCAAGCAAACTCAAATTGATTGGGCCCATATCCAATGAAAATCGAATCTATAATTTTTGATTTAGACAATACAATATATCCTGAATCGGAATATTTCAAAGCCATCATTGAACACTTTTGTGAAGAAAAAAAAATAGACCGAAAATTATTTGATTTTTTGTTGGAAAATTTCGATGAAATCAGGTTCACAAAGAGCAACATATTCAAATATGTGCTTGAAAAAACCGGCCAGTATTCGAATGAAAATCAAGAATATTTATTTCAACTCTATATTTCCATTAAAACAAAGTTATTACCTTATGATGGAATTGAAGATTGGTTCTTAAAGTGTGCGTCTGAGGGCCTAAAAATTGGGGTACTCACAAACGGTATTATTGAAGCCCAACAAAACAAATGGGAATCTCTTCATTTGAATAAAAACGGCGTTGTTTTTGTACCTGCACGAATCATTGGAAAAGACAAACCTAACATAGAAACATTTGATAAGTTTTTTGAAAAGACTGGTTTTAACATTCAAAAGACAATTTTCGTTGGCGACAGATTTGAGAACGACCTAGAATATGGATTTACGCATGGAGCTAACTGCATTTTAATAGGTGAAGGACATAGAGAAATTCCAAATTTTGAAAATGCACAAGAAGCATTTTTATATTTTAAAACGGAATTTATCGATAAATAAATAGATTTGCAGTTATATGGGAGTGAAAATTGGCATATTAACAAGTTCAAGGGCAGATTACAGCATCTACTATCCTTTGATTTTGGCCATCCAAGAACTCCCCAATACAGAGGTTGAGATTATTGCTTTTGGTACACATTTATCTCAAGAACATGGTTTCACTTTGAACAACATTCTAGCCGATGGCTTTATTGTAAAACATCAAATTGAAAATTGCTATGCGAAGAATGATTCTGCCTATGATATTTCAATGGCCATGGGTCAAACGAATATTGCATTTGCCAAATTTTGGTCTGAAAATACGTTTGATTTAATCTTTTGCTTGGGGGATCGATATGAAATGTTTGCGGCGGTTTCAGCATCTGTTCCATTTCAACTCAATATCGCTCATTTGTATGGTGGCGAAAAAACGGAAGGTGCTATTGATGACTGTCTTCGACATGGCATTACTTTGATGTCAAAATGGCATTTTACTGCTTGCGAACAATATAAAACAAGGGTTGAAAATTTAGTCGAGTCTAAATCCAACGTATTCAATCATGGGCATTTGAGTATTGATAATTTATCAAGGTTACCCTTGCTCAACTTTGAGGAATTGCAGAAAAAAACGGGTGTAAATTTTAAGAAACCAACCATTTTATGTACGTTTCATCCCGAAACAGTTCAATTTCAAAGAAATGGATATTTTGCAAAGGAGATTGCCAATGCATTCGCTGAGTTAACAGATATTCAAATACTGATTACCATGCCCAACAGCGATACTGGAAGTTTGGCAATTAGAGAAGAATTTACGAGGTTAGAATCTTCACACGAACATATTTTCACCACTGAAAATTTGGGAACAATTGGCTATTTATCTGCCATGAAACATTGCACAATGATGGTTGGTAATACTTCTAGTGGATTTGTGGAAGCCTCCTATTTTCCCAAAATTGTAATTAATCTAGGAGAAAGACAAACCGGAAGAATTGTAACAGAAAACATCATCAACACTCCTATAGAAAAACAAAAAATTATTGGGGCCATACTTGAAAATTTGAAACCAAATTTGAACTTAGAAAAGATTCAAATATACGGCAATGGCAATGCTGCCGATAAAATTTGCAAAACCATACAACACACAATTCTGAAAAATTTATATACCCATGAATGATTTGAAAAATCATACCATCAACTTGAATGAACCAATCTCCAAAGCCTTGGAAAAGCTTAATTTACCGTTTCATTTGAAAACCGTTTTTGTTATCAATGAAGCAAATCAAGTTTTGGGCACAATTACCGATGGGGATATAAGAAGAGGATTGTTAAATGGCATTGATTTTAGCGAAAAATGCGAAAAATTTGCTTTTAAAGATTTTAAATTTTTGCAAAAAGACAATGTATCCATTGAGAAGCTCATTCATTGGAGAGATAAACAAATCAACATCTTACCGTTATTGAACGATAACAATGAGTTGTTAGAAATTCTAAATTTCAATGAACTAAAAAGTTTCTTACCGCTTACGGCTGTTATCATGGCCGGTGGGTTTGGTAACAGGCTAAGACCATTAACTCAAAACACACCAAAACCAATGTTAAAGATTGGTGATTTCCCAATTTTAGAAATTAACATTAAACGTTTGGTTCAATATGGTATAAGGGATATTTTTATATGTGTGAATTACCTCAAAGAACAAATCATGAATTATTTCCAGGATGGTTCAAAATGGGGCTGCCATATTCATTACATAGAAGAAAATCAACCTTTAGGAACAATTGGGGCTCTTTCGTTAATTCAGAAGATCCAACATCAACATATTTTACTTTTCAATGCAGATCTTTTAAGCAATATTGATTTTGAAGATATGTTTTGCAAGCACTTAGAGTTGAAATCAAATTTGAGCATTGCATCTATCCCTCATAAAATCACATTACCTTATGCGGTTTTAGAAGGACAAAATCACAAGATTACATCCATTTCTGAAAAACCTACTTACACTTATTTCGCCAATGCCGGATTTTATTTGTTTGATGCAACGCTTATTCATAGAATTCCAACCAATGAATTTTACAATGCAACAGACTTCATAGATGATCTAATCAAAAGTGAATTTAATATTTCTAGTTTCCCAATTCATGGATATTGGAGTGACATTGGATCACTAGATGATTTCAAAAAATCAAACGAAGACTTTCCTAACTTGAATTTTTTCTAATGAAATTGTTGTGTATCATTCCGGCTAGAAGGGACTCAAAGGGAATTCCAGGTAAAAATTGGAAACTTTTGAATGAGAAACCACTCATTAGCTACTCTATTGAGTTGGCATTACAATGCAAAAAAATAGATACAATTTGTGTGACAACAAATTCTGATGAAGTAATTCAAATATCAGAAAATCTTGGTGTTAAACCTCCGTTTAAAAGACCTGAATTGCTCGCATTAGATACTACTTCATCGTATGATGTGTTGATTCATGCACTTGATTTTTATGAGAACAATCACATCCATTTTGATGCAATATTACTACTACAACCTACATCTCCTTTTAGAGAATTAAATTTTGTTAATGAAGCGATAGATTTATTTCAGAAGTCTGATTGTGAAATGGTGGTGAGTGTAAATGAAACCTCATTTAATCCCTATTACAATTTGTACAATGAATCCAATGGTTTTTTACATCGTAGTATAAAAAGCAATTTCACCAGACGTCAAGACTGTCCTCCAACATATTTGGTAAATGGTTCTATCTATGTAATTTCTGTAGCCGCATTAAAACAGAAACAACTTCATGAAATGGAAAAAGTGATAAAGTATGTGATACCAGAAGCTTATGGGTTAGACTTAGATACACTAGAGGATTGGAAAAAAGCAGAAGAATTTTTAAAATTGCATCAATGAAACTTTTACAAACAATCACTTCAATTGCCAAAATCCTGATTAAAAGTAAATTTAATCTAAAGCAACATGAAATTATTGACAAAAAAGTAATCATCATTGGAAATGGGCCAAGTGCAAAAGATCTGCTTCAAAATATTGAATTTCAAGAATCTAAAACCCCGAAACTTTGTGTCAACATGTTTGCATCAACTGAATATTTTGAAAAATTAAAACCTAAATATTATTTGGTTTCAGACCATGCATTTTTAGATTTTTCAGAAGACACATTTTTAGATGCAAATCAATTACCACGGTTAAAACATCAGCCCGGTTTTTTGCAAATTCAAAAACTCATAAATGCTGCATGGAACGCCATTTTTTCGGCAAATTGGGAAATGATTCTGTATGTTCCACAAATTTACCAAAACACCTTTATTGTTAAAAAGGCCCTTTCTACAGGAATTAAAATTCAATTTTACAACTATACCGTTGTGAAAGGTTTTAATTGGTTTGAAAACTTTGTTTACCGAAATAAACTGGGAAGTCCACAGAGTCAAAACGTAATTAATTCATGCATTTTCCAAGCCATTAACTCTAATTTTGAGGAAATATATTTGATTGGGGTAGATAATAATTTCCATCTAAACATGATTGTTGACAATCAAAATAATTTGATTCATATAGACGATCATTTTTATCATATTGAAAAGAAAGAAACACCCCAACTTCATGCAGATGGCACTCCCGTTAGAATGCATGAATTCTTTTTGAGTTTACACAAAGCCTTTTTTGCACATCACAGACTTCAACAGTATGCCTTGCATCGCAATGTTAAAGTGTATAATACAACAAAAGGGAGTTTCATAGACGCATATCCAAGAAAAGAAATTGAAATCAATTAATTACTTTTGCAATTGCTAGTATGAACATTCAAGGAAAAAAAGTACTCATTACAGGGGCAGATGGCTTTATAGGCAGTCATTTAACGGAAGCATTGGTTGCCAGAGGGGCAAAAGTAAAAGCGTTTGTTTACTACAATTCCTTCAATTCATGGGGCTGGTTAGATACTTTGCCTAAGCAAATATTAAATGAAATTGAGATTTTTTCGGGGGATGTGAGGGACCCGAACGGCGTTTACACTGCAATGGAAGGATGTGAAGTTGTATTTCACCTTGCTGCTTTAATTGCCATTCCATACAGTTACCATTCCCCTGACAGCTATATAGATACCAACGTGAGGGGTACCTTGAATATTGTTCAAGCTGCAAAACGCTTAAACATTGAAAGAGTACTCGTTACTTCTACCAGTGAAGTTTATGGCACAGCACAATTTGTGCCTATCACTGAAATCCATCCTAAACAAGGTCAATCTCCATATTCGGCCTCTAAAATTGGAGCAGACGCCATTGCTGATAGTTTCTACAGAAGTTTCAATACTCCCATCACCTTGGTACGACCTTTCAACACTTATGGTCCAAGACAATCTGCACGTGCTGTTATACCAACAATCATCTCTCAATTGGCAAATGGCGTTGAAGATATTAAGTTGGGAGATACTACCCCAACAAGAGATTTGGTGTTTGTTAAGGATACTGCTGAAGGATTTATCAGAATTGCCGAAACTGAATCATTAATAGGTCACGAAATTAACATTGCCACTGAAAATGAAATTTCTGTGGGTGATTTAGCACAACATTTGATTCAACAAATGAACCCAAATGCAAAAATTATTCAGGAAAATGATCGTTTAAGGCCAAAAAACAGTGAAGTTTTCCGTTTATTGGGTTCTAAGCAAAAACTTGTTGAACATACTAATTGGGCACCTCAAACAAAAATTGAGGACGGATTGGCAACAACTATCGAGTGGTTCAAAAATCCGGAGAATTTGAAACAATACAAGCACGACATTTACAACGTGTAATTGTATTTTTCAATTAGTACTTCCTTACTGCATTTAACATTTTCTGAATCATACTTTTCACATCCTCGCTTAGATTGAATACATATATCATCCAAATGGCGAGACCCATGATGATTGTTGTTTTAAGTCCCCCAAAAACAAGATGATTTATATCCAAGAAATTGGTAAATATATGATTTAAAGCAAATAACATGGCGAAAATAAGAATTGAAAATAACACATTCCATGTCATAGGATTCATTTTATAAATCCACCAAATCAACACGGCTACAATAAACCCTGACACAAACCAAGTAGCAGCAGTGGCAATTGCGGCACCTTCGATTCCCCATTGAGGGATGGCCCAAGAATTAAAATAAATACCCAAGAAAACCGCACAAAAATTCACAATCAGGCTCAGGTAATATTTCTTAGAAAAGGTAAGCATGGCTGAAGAATTTCCTTGTAATAATGTAAAAAGTTTACCAATTCCCAAAAACAATACCGCATATTTGGCGTCAAGATATTTCGAACCATTCGGCATTAATTCAAAAAACAAATCGATGTTAACCCAGATACATAGCAAAGCCAAACAGCCCAAAATAAATTGATTCAAACTGGTCTTTTTGTACAAACGTTCTACTTCAAGGGTATTGTTTTGATGAATGGCTTCAGATAATTTGGGATTAGAAATTTGCAAAATACTGCGAGTTGGGATTTCGATCAACACCGACATCATGAGTGCAATTCTGTAAACGCCGGTATCATCGAAGGTACTCATGGCGCTAATCATCACAATATCAATTCTCTGCACTAGCAAATTTGCCACAGAAGTCAAAAACAGATAACCTGTATATTTAGAAAAATCGGATTTAAGATTGGGTTGATTTTTAACAAAATGGAAATCTGGCTTGAACGAAATCTGAGTATTTTTGAGAATATAACTAAGGTTCAATACGGCCGTAATTCCATAGATGACGGGTATAAAATAAATGACCCAATCAAATTTCATCCAATGCAAATAATAGAAAAAACCAACAACCCCCAATAACAGTCTAACCACATTTTCACGCAAAAAAGAGGCAAATATGATATTACCAATTGAAGCAGAAAAAACTTCAAATACATTGTTAAACACGAAGAAGAAAATAAAAGGAAGTAAAAAGAAAAAGTAAGGTTCAAACTCCGTTGAGTTCTTCCCAAAATAAATCATAATTTGTGTTTTGAATAACAACAAGGCAATTCCAATAATCAAAAAACCTAAAAATGGGATGAGTAAAAGCCAGAAACCCGCGCCATTATGTCCTTTTTCATTTTTAAATTGAGGGAAAAATTTCCAAATAGAATAACCTGTACCGAGTTGAGCAACCCCTGCAAGCAAAGCTCCCATTTCAATAAACAACCCGATGATGCCGTTTTCTGCTTTAGTGTAAACAAGTGGAAACAAATAGAATGTGGTAAAAAGTCCCACCATGCTACCTGTATAATTCACCACTGAGGCCCAAAAACTTTGACGGGCAATTTGACCAGACATATTGCAAAGGTATAAGGAAAAAACTTAAATGAGATATTGTCATAAAAAGAATGAATTGCGTGATTTTTTATTAAATAAGTTGTTTTTGAAATGAAAATCACATTAATTCGTAAAAATTTATTTTAAAACTAGACAACATGAAAAAATTATTTCTAATGGCGTTACTTTCTGCAAGTGTTGTGGGAATGATGCAAAGTTGCGGTTCAGACACTCCATCAGGAGGAAGTACTGCGGCTTTAACGGTAGCAAAAACTCAACGTTCTTTGTTGATTTACAACACTGCAACTTGGTGTGGACCTTGTGGTGCTTATGGTAGCCCAGAATATAAAGCTACAATTGCAGCAAGAGATGTAAATAGCTTAGTTGCTATTGATTTACATTCTTCTGGTTCTTCTTACTTGGTACCTACTTTTATGAAGAATGATACCTTGTTCATTTCTCCTTTTGCTATGCAATTGTATGCACAAACTAAGCCAAACGGTTACATTCCACATTTCTACATGGACAATTCTTTCTTAGGAAATACTGGAACTAAAGCTGATGCGATGACCAAATTTGCTGACGACTACAACTCGGCTCAACAAGCTGCTGGTGTTGAAGTTGGTGTTGCTGCAAATGCTTCATTAAGTGGTAACAAAATCACAGTTAACTATAAATTACAAGCTTTCACTCCAGAATCTGGTGCTAAATACCATACTTCTGTGATCATTTGTGAAAAATCTGTTGATTGCTACCAAGCTGGTGCATCTGGAACTTTTGCAACCCACAAAAACATTGCACGCGCTTCAGCACTTAAAAATTCAGCTGGTGCACAAACAGCATTCAGTGAAGTTGCTATTATGAGCAACCCTGCGAAGGATGCGGTAAAAGAAGAAACTGCCTCTTTTGATTACGTAGCAGTTCCAACTGCTACCAAAAACTTGATCAACTCTTCTACTCAAAGTGCATCTGGTTTTGATTTCGGATGGTGGAATTTAAACAAATCAAACACAGGCGTAGCCGTGATTGTATGGAAATATATTTCTCCAACTGAATATTTTTATGTTAACTCAGCTTGGGCTGACGTAAAATAATTAAATACATTAATAACTCTACTTACACAAAAAGAGAGGCCAATGGCCTCTCTTTTTGTTTTACAATATATTTAGTTTCTGAATTACTTGTTTTTAAAATCTGGTTTTCTTTTCTCCACAAAGGCTGCCATCCCCTCTTTTTGATCTTCTGTTGCAAACAACATATAAAAATTCTTTCTTTCAAAGAACAATCCTTCTTGCAAACCAGTATCAAAAGATTTCAATACACTTTCTTTTGCCATTTGAACGGCAATAGGTGATTTTTCTGCAATCTTTTGTCCCAACTTAATAGCTTCATCCAAATACAATTGAACCGGAACCACTTTATTAATCAATCCAGCGTCTTTTGCTTCATGGGCGGTAATAAAATTACCTGTTAGAACCATTTCCATGGCCCTAGCTTTACCAACAGCTCTGGTTAAACGTTGTGTTCCTCCAGCTCCAGGCATAACGCCTATATTGATTTCTGGTTGCCCAAACTGAGCTGTTTCGCTTGCAACAATCATATCACACAACATACAAAGTTCGCAACCTCCACCCAAAGCAAAACCACTAACAGCAGCAATAATTGGCTTCTTGGTTTTGCGAATACTGTCCCAAGTGCTAAATTGATCAATTTTCAACATGTCAATTGCACTTCTTCCAGCCATTTGTTTGATATCAGCCCCTGCAGCAAAAGCCCTTTCATTTCCTGTAATTACAATAGCCCTAACAGCTTCATTTTCATCAAGTGCTAACAAAGCTTCTTTTATTTCACCCATCAATTGAAGATTCAACGCATTCAATTCCTTGGGCCTATTTAATTGAATCAGAGCAACATAAGGCGCAACCTGATCATTTACCAATATAAATTCAAAACTCATAGTGCGAAGTTAACTTAAAATCATGATTTTATGGATTTATTCAGCAGCCATTTGTACCACACATACCTACATAACAATCCAATGAGAATACCGAGTATGCCACCAAAAAATACGTCACCTGGCCAATGTAACCCGTTATATACCCTAGAATATGAAACCAAAAAAGCCATCATATAACCCACAAGAATCCATCTCGCTTTAACATTATGCTTTACTGCACCTACCGAAAAAACGATCAATGCAATTAGCGGGTAAACGGCAAATGTATTTGCCGCATGAGAACTAACAAATCCATATTTACTACCAGGCATTTTATCAGGGATTCTCGGATTTATTTCTGTATAAAAAGCAGGCCTAGTTCTTTTAAAAACAGGTTTAAAAATCCTGCTACTAATGCTATCGGCTAAACCAAACGCAAACAAGCACAACATCAATGGTATCCAAAATTTTTGTTTATATAGTTGTATCATTTTGATAACCGCAAAAACATAAATGGGTATAAACATCCATTTTGAGCTCAGGAATTTCATCAATGGATCTAACCAGCTAGCCGATAATTCTCGATTCACCAAGGCGAATATCTGATGATCAAGATTTGTAAAATATTGAATCATAATTTGCGGGAAATTAAAATAATTCTCTGAGAACTTTTTGCAGAAAACGCGTTTAAATGATAATCCCCCAATACAATTTCGACTTCAAAACCAGCTTTCTCATGTAAATCAATTAAATCTTGAAGCGAATAAATCTTCACCCGTTCAAAAAATATTTCATGTAAATTATTGTCTGTTACATCTATTTTCTTCACAATATACCCGTCTTCAACGTATTTAGAAATCCCAAATGTTACACCATCAATTTCTTTATAATCTTCCAACGGAAAATCCTTGGTGAAATAATCAGCGTGAATATAATCCTGAACAAATGTCCCACCAGATTTTAAAGATTGATAAATATTGGATAAACATTTTAAATCTTCTTTGGGGTCATTGAAATATCCAAAACTGGTAAATAAGTTAAAAATTGCATCGAATCCTGATTCAGGAAACGGGAAACGCATATCGTGAACATCGAATTTGGTGCGTTCATTCCCCTGTTGTATTGCTTCATCGATGCTATTTTCACTCAAATCCATCCCCCATACATTCAGATGATAATTCGATAATTCTATGCTGTGCCTACCTTTGCCACAGCAAATATCAGCCACACGCATTCCTTCAGTTAATTGAATTTTTTCAACCAATTTCCCAATAAACAAATTAGCTTCAACGTTATCTCTATGTTTATACAAAATATGATAGTATTTTGTATTGAACCACAACTTAAACCAATTTTCCTGAACCTTTGTCATTATTTTTCAAAGTTATTGTAACCAAAGCAAATTTCATCCGTCTAAACTAAACAAAATGACCATTGACGAGTACAACCAAATTGTATATGATCAGAGTGATGCCCTTTACAGGTTTGCTTTGAAAAATATCAAGGTGGTTGAAGATGCTCAGGAAATTGTTCAAATTGCTTTCGAAAAACTGTGGATCAACAAAGACAAAGTTGACCCCACAAAACACAAAGCTTATTTGTTTAGAATTGCCTACAACACAATGATCGATATTATCAGGAAACAGAAAAAAGAAGTTGACATGGAATCAGTTACCATACCAGAGGCACAATCTCAAAGCAATGAATACAAAGGACTTAAAAAGGTTTTAGATTTAGCTTTTGAAGAAATTTCTGAAATTCAAAAAACGGTGATTATGTTACGTGATTATGAGGGATATAGCTATTCTGAAATTGGTGAAATTACCGGCTTGAACGAAAGTCAAGTGAAAATTACCATTTTTCGTGGCCGACAGGCTCTGCAAAAAATCTTAGGGAAATTGGAGGATTATTTATGAAAGAAATTTCTGAAGAAAATCAGTGGCGCATATTTGAACTCCTTGAGGGAAATTTATCGCAAGAAGAACAATTACAATTGCTAGCGGAAATCGATAAACAATCGGAATTGAAAGATTTTTATCATTCGTTAAAGCAAACCTATTTACCCGCTGAAAAAGTTGAGTTTACCCATAAACATACATTATTAAAATCATCGATTGGGGTTATAAACTTCAGAAGTTATTTGAAATATGCAGCTGCTGCTGCTGTTATAGGCGTAACAGGATATATCCAATTTTTCAAAATTGCCCCCCCTATTAAAGTCAATCAAACCACTGTTCTTTCTCCGCTCAATGCACCCCCAAAGTCCAATATCCCTCACAAAAAAAACGAGTCTCAAATTCAAAAGTCTGTTGCTATACATCTACCTACAAACCCAAAATCCGCTAACACAAACAATATCAAACCATTAAAAACATTCAACACCAAAGAATTTAACCCTTCTACAAAACTTATTGATGAAAATCAGTTCTTAAATCAACTGCTTGAAAACAGATATTTGAGTAACAATGAGAAAAAAGACATGATGTTAAAGTGGCTTTTATTAAATTCAAACTTCCAACAAGAACAACCTATCCAGGGAAATATAGAAGTGCCAGTAGAAGTTAAAGTGGTTAATCAAGATATCTTGTCTCCAGCAGAATTGGAAGATCAAGAATTGAATGAAATTTGGGTGAAAGAAGCCAAACAAATGTTAAAAAAAGGACAAATACCAAAGGTAAAATTGGTTTCAACTAAGAAAGAAAAAAAATGGTTGCCTAAATTTGAATTGGAAATTCAAACAGAAACAACATCCCTCGTTAAAAATCTAATTGAATAAATATATGAACAGCAATATCAAATTCATCATCATGCTTATTATTGGATTATTTTCATTTTTAGGAAATATTCCCGAATTGGATGGTCAAAGCATTGATAATAAGATTCAATCGAATAAAACTACATTGAGAAAGATTGTCATCATTGAGGATGATTTTCAAGGTGAGAAAAAAGAAATGGTGAAACAATACATTGACCAAATAACAAAATGGTCTGAAACATCAGAAGGTTCAAATCTGAACAAACTTCCTGAGGTTCCTAAACAATTAAAGAATGTTAGCGTCATTGCCAAGATTTCCGAAGTCAATGATACACAAAAAATTGTAATTCAAATCTCCGACGTAAAAGAAGATCGTGAAGTAAAGTTCAAGAAAAATGGCAAGATTCAATCTGATGACATTCCCAATCAATCAGAAGCAATAGAACCAGAACTTCAACCCATTCATCCTATGCCACCACCTCCTCCTCACGGACCAAGACGAGGGAGGATGGATGAGCGCAGGGCCATGAAACGAAACAAAAAAGCAGACAAAATTGTGAGTCAATCTAGATTTAACCTGGGTTTTCTGAGTGCAATGAACAAAAAAGAAATCTCTAATCTTCCATTTCCATTGTACAATTCTATGCCGGAATTAGATGCTTCTAAGTCATTACAAATAGGTTTCGAACATAGCTGGGGTGTCAATTTAATCAAAGGAAAAGTGCGGGCTTGGTTTGGTATTACTTACGATATTCAAAACTATCGTTTTAAAAATAATCAGGTGAGGCTCGATAACAACAGCAATGAATTCACCTACTACTATGAAAATATCCAAGCAAATCCAGATAGAATTGCGGACAAATCTAAGTTGGTTTCAAATTATTTAGGGATTCCAATTTCAATTGGATTTCAGAACAATAAAAGAAATCCTACATTTTCTATGAAGTTGGGTGTTCAAGCGTCTATGTTGGTGAGAAGCCACAGCAAAGTAAGGTTACTCAATGGCGACAAAGAAAAGTATTTTACAGATTTTGGATTAAACAAATATGCGGTTTCACCTTTTGCTTATTTACAGTTCAAACATATTGGCATTTATGCTAAATATGGTATGACTGATATATTCAAAAAACCACAACAAAAATCAACCTCCCCTAGTCATAATTTTTCCATTGGGTTTACATTATCAACCAACATCAATTAGTTCGATAACCACACCAAATAATAGACAAAAGGATGCCAAATGGCATCCTTTTGTCGTATTTTTGCATTTATTATGACAAATCAAAGAGTTTGGACAACCATAGAAACGTTTTCAGATATTTTATTTGAAATGCACGAAGGCATTGCTAAAGTAACCATCAACAGGCCAGAAGTATATAATGCCTTCAGACCTCAAACGGTGATGGATATGCTCAAAGCTTTCGATATTTGCAGGGAACGTCAAGATATCAATGTTGTTATTTTAACGGGAATTGGAGACAAAGCATTTTGTTCAGGTGGTGACCAAAATGTTAAAGGAATTGGCGGTTATGTAGACGACAATGGTGTTCCACGTTTGAATGTACTTGATTTGCATAAAAAAATCAGATCTCTACCTAAGCCTGTAATTGCCATGGTAAATGGCTATGCCATTGGTGGAGGACATGTTTTGCACGTGGTATGTGATTTAACCATCGCATCTGAAAATGCAAAATTTGGTCAAACTGGCCCTAAGGTAGGAAGCTTTGATGGCGGATTTGGAAGCAGTTATTTGGCTAGAATCGTTGGACAGAAAAAAGCCCGTGAAATTTGGTTTTTATGTCGTCAATATACGGCTATTGAATGCGAGCAAATGGGTTTGGTAAACAAAGTTGTTCCGTTTGAACAACTTGAAGATGAAACCATTGATTGGTGCAAAACCATTATGGAAAGAAGTCCAATGGCCATTCGTATGTTAAAACGTGCATTCAATGCCGAATTGGATGGTCAACACGGATTGATGGAGCTTGCTGGAGATGCAACCTTGCTTTATTACCTCACTGAAGAAGCACAAGAAGGCAAACATGCATTTTTAGAAAAACGCAAACCTGATTTCCATAAATATCCTAAATTCCCTTAATCTATTTGACAATCAACCATTAAATTAGTAATTGGAGAAGATTATTTCAGAGGGATATCTTATTTTTACACAATAAAATATCCCTCATGAATAAAACTAAAATCTTCATGCTCATAATCACTATTTTTTTCGGCAAAACGGTGATTGCTCAACCTGAGTTAAGCTCTTGGATTCTCAACACAAATGGTGCTACCGGGTTTAACGGCATTGCGAGCAACATTCAAAAATTACAATATTCAACTGATTATATTTACGTTAGTGCAACATGCATTCCGGGTTATGATATTGGCCCATGGAAAGCAAATCCCAACACCGCATCAAATCAGAATTTCGTTTTCAAGATCACTCGAAAACCTACTAAAAACACAGGTACTGCATCAAAAGTAGGACTTGGTCATGTGGGAATTTGGAGTAATGGCGTGAGTATTTACAATGCGTCAGATGGCATGAGTTACAACAATGCTGGAGTTTGGAATCGAAATGCTTATTTCTTTGAAGGAATAAGTTTCGACAATTGCTTAGGACATCCGGCACAAAATGGAGAATACCACCATCATGTAAGTCCTAAATGCTTATACAACAGCGTTGACTCATCGAAGCACTCTCCTATTATTGGATATGCATGGGATGGATTTCCAATTTATGGCGCCTATGCCTATACCAATACGGATGGAACCGGCAAAATTAAACGCATGAATTCAAGCTACAAGGTAAAATCAATAGTAACCCGTACAAATGGTCCAAATCCTGACCAAACTTACCCACTTGGATGTTTCATGGAAGATTATGAGTTTGTTGCTGGATATGGCGATTTAGACGAAAGAAACGGCAGGTATTGCATTACCCCGGATTATCCATCAGGCACATACGCCTATTTTGTAACAATCGATGAGAACCAAACTCCGGTATTCCCGTACGTAATGTACAGCACATATTATGGAGTTGTAACACCTGGAAATCAAGGTCCAGGATCTGGGCATGTAACTATTACGGAAGCGGTAGACACCTACAACCCTAGTACTGGCTCCAATATCCCTCAAAAACAAGAGGAGAAAATCGACATTTTCCCAAATCCATCTAATGGATGGTTAAATCTGATGATTTCAAACTCAAATGCCAATAATTATGAATTAGTTATTCGAAATTCTTTGGGACAAACTGTGTTGTATAAAAACAACTTACAACCAACCATTGGATATACGCTATCAATTGAAAACCAATCAACTGGGATGTATTTTGCAGAAATTAAATTGGGAACAAAGAGCATTAAAACGCTGAAAATTATTCGTGAAAGGTAATTAAGCACCGAAAATGGTGATAAATCCAAATTCTTGATATTCTCAAATTGTTTAATAAAAATGCCCTTGAAAAATTTTCCAAGGGCATTTAATCAAACCAAAAAATAGTTCAATATTTGTGAAGGTTCATTTTTCAAATCAAAGCAAATAACACAATCCGATTTTTGCTTGAAATAATTTCGCTGAGCTAATGTGTTTTAATGCATTGTATTGATAATACGGCGTAATATCATAAAACACACCACCTTCACCAGCAAAATCCATTAAATTGCCTTCTAATGATTGGTAAAAGGTATATCCAAACCCAATATTATATTCCAATCCTACTTGATCTGCGAGCATCCTTCTTCCACCGAAAAAATAACTAATGGAAAATACCGTTGCAGAAGGAATATTTGTAGTAGCTTTCATAACAGGATCGATTCTATCAGATTCCCATTTTGTAATTTTAGGATCAACAGATAAAAATCCCAATGAAAATTCTAGGCTGGTGTTCATACCATAAGGAGCAATACCACCTTTTTCTGAGCTAAACCATTTTGGTGTCACTTTAATTTCATTAAACGTGTAATCAATGGTTCCAGCTTGAGGGTAATAATAGTCCGAAGAACTACCATTATCTCCTATCAAAGTTAAATTTTCATAGCCAATCATGTTTTGATCCATTGATTGACTGGTAGAACTAAATCCCAAATTCCAGGCAAAATCCTCACTACGGGGTATTTCATACGAAAAACCATAATTTACTTTCATTAAAGGGCCTTCAAAAATTGCATTTCCCATGAGGCCATTAATGTCTAATTGTATCAAATTTTTACGACCCAAGTACCCAGGGTTAGATTGGGCGTCGGCTATTTGAGTTGCAAAAAATGCAAAACAAAGTATCAATATTTTTCTTAAAACTTGCATGTTGTATTTTCTTTATTACTTACCCGAAATGTGTTTAACTTCATAAATCATTTTATAAATATGTGCCCTTAAGAAATCATTTCTTATACCAGATTGATAACTGCGCGAGGAAGTATACACCTGACGACCTGTTTCTGTATTGTAGGCCACAATTTTCTCTTTAAAATACTTATCTGTTTGAAATTGTTGAGCCAAATAAAAAGGCAAATACAATGGATAAAAAACTGAATAAATCAATCCCTGTATGTTAAACGGCCTTGGAATTTCTACATAATCATAATTGATATTCATCAAATAGGGAGTTTCACTCGATTGATTTTTATTCAAATATTGCTTGTAGAAGAGTATCATTTGGTTGGTATCGTTGTTTAATCTTTCAGATAACCAATCATTATTCAGAGAATATGCATTCAAATCATTTGTGGTTAAAGATTTCCCAACCGAATTCTCCAACAATTGAACATCTGTATTTGCAACTTGTGAAACATATTCCCAGTTATCCATAATTCTCTTCCTGGTAGCTTCTTCTACAAAATAATTTCTCTTGGTTTCGAGATTGTCATAATTCATGTCTACCCTTCCACTTGAATAGGTAATTTTAGGTTGAAGTAAAACCAAATTATTGACATTTTTATTTGTATGTTCATATCGCAATTTATTTAGTCTTTCTCTTTCTGAGTAAGACAATTTCACTTGCTTGGTATTTTCTACTAAATCAGTTTTAATTGCTTCAAAATAAGCTGCCAAATCTTCTTTTGATTTTTTATCTAAATGATCAAATGCACCGAAGTAATAGACCAAATTTACAACCAAATCAGTTGAGGAGCTTCGTGAAATTCTAGATCTTGGATTTCTTAATTTACCATCTGATATTTTTGCTGTTGTATCTCCTGCTGGAATTTGTTTAGTATCTACCTGCGCAGCAGCAGGTTTGAAATTGATAAAATCAATCAATCTGAAATTCAATCTCGTTTGCATAAGTATGAATGTTCTGTCGCAAACAGATTTAATAAACTCATCCGTTTTATTGGCCTGCTGAATACTCCAAATTAAACTTGAAGCCAAGGCGGCAAAATCTCTGGCCTCCATTAAATTAAATGCTGCAGAAATTGGGCGCCATTCTCCTCTATTATAGTTGATGCTCAAACCGTAATCATCTACGTTATGTTTGTTAATTTTATGTTCAACAATACCATAAAGGCTCATTGCCTCTACACGATTGATAAAAACAGATTTTCCATACAACATTTCAACAACTTTGGCCAAATAATAGCTTCTACCAAAATCGGCTCTTTTCACATATAACAACAACAACTCGAATCTGGAAATCTTCTGCATTTCCTTAAACTTTGATTCTCCTACGATGTATTTTTTATTTCCAAGAAAATCCTTTTTATCAATAGTAATTTTGAGTTGATCGATTCTTTTATCTAAACTTGGATGAGTACTTGTTTCTTCGTCGCTTTCCTCTTTGTCAATTTTATCATCAAATTCTTTGGCTGTTTTCAATTGATTTTGAATATCATCATACAAGGTAACTGGGAATTTGTAATTGTTTTTTTCAAAATTAGAAAGCGTCATTGGGGTTTCTAAAAAAGGAAATTCTGTAAATTTCAACATTTCAAACACATAAATTCCTTCATTCAAATCATACTGAGATTTTTTGAGTAATTCATATCCCAATTCATCGGCTTCATATTCTTGCTCTTTGCTAAATCGATAAAGTCTTTTCAATTTAGATTCCAAGTCACCACCGTAATTTCTGCGAGATTCTGCAATGGTTTTCTTTACTTCTTTATATTGTTTTAAAGAATGATTTTTTACAAAATGTTGAATTTCATGGGCCAATATCACTGCCAGTTGAGATTCGTTCTCAAGTCTCGCTAATAAACCAATGGTTACTACTACAATTCCATTGTGCGTAGTATAGGCATTGGGCACATGTGATTTCAAGACAAAAAAGCTAAGCTTATCTCTTAATGTTTGATCGTCTTTTAACAATTCATCTGCAACATCATTCACAAATTCAGACATTGGATCTCCGAATAAAATCTGTCCGCTCGTTAACAGTTGATCTTCAAAAAAGCTCGATTCTACAGCGTGATCCATCTCGGTGCGTTTTTCTGATCGTTTGCTACTCGATTTGTCCTTAATATTCCGAACCGCCTCTTTTGCCTTTGAACTTGTGAGCTTTGTAAAAATCGATGGAATGGGTCCTTGACAAATTTGGGGTTGATAATTTTGAAAATCTATTGCATCAGATTTGTTTTGTGCTGATGCTTCATGAAAGACCAACATACAAGTTAGCAGCATGAAACTGCTTTTGATTATTCTAATCATTGATTTTAAATTTATTAAAAGTATTTCAAATTAATGGTGAACATTTGGTAAAAAAAAGGACAACCATTAAGATTGTCCAAATAAATGTTAATTGATAAATCTAACAGTGATGTTTTTTTTTTGAAGAATTGCCAGAATGTCATATTTGTTTCAACAAGTACTAAGCTGGCTAAAACATGACATTCTTTTTACAATTAAAACATGTCTTTCATTTTATCGAAGAAGGACTTTTCTTTTTCATCAGGTTTAAAGTTTTTGCTATCTTGAAGTTTAATCAAAACATCTTTCTCTTCGGAAGACAATTTTGAAGGCACAAAAACATTAACAACAATCAATTGATCTCCAGTACCATAACCATTCAAATCTGGAAAACCTTTTCCTTTCAAACGAAGTACTTTACCCGGTTGAGTTCCGGCATCTACTTTAATTTTTGCTTTACCGTCTAAAGTTGGAACTTCAACACTTGCACCCAATGCAGCTTCAGGGAAAGACAACCACAAATGATAAATCACATTGTTTTGATCTCTTTGCAAATCTTCGTGTTGTATTTCTTCAATTAAAACAATTAGGTCACCAGCGGATCCACCAGCGGGACCTTGATTTCCTTTACCGTTTACACTCAATTGCATACCATCAGCTACGCCTCCAGGAATTTTGATGGATGTTTCAAATTCTTGACTAATTAAACCTTGTTCGTTCGCATCTTTTGGTTTGCTTTCGATAACCTTCCCCAAACCTTGACACGAAGGACAAGCGCTTTGAGTGGCCATTTGACCTAGGAATGTATTGGTAATTTTTTTAACAACACCAGAACCGCCGCACTGCTTACATGAGGTGTATGAAACACCTTCAGCCTGAACCATTCTGCGATATTTTACTTTTTTCTCAACGCCGTTGCGCATTTCAGAAAGCGTGAGCTTTAATTTGATGCGAATATTTGAGCCTACAGTTCTTCTTGACCCGCCTCTACCGCCGCCGCCACCGAAGAATGAACCGAAAACACTATCATCCCCAAATACATCACCAAATTGACTAAAGATATCGTCCATGCTAAATCCACCGCCGCTAAAGCCACCATTCCCCATTCCTGCATGACCAAATTGATCGTATTTTCTACGTTTTTCTTCGTTGCCTAATACATCATAAGCTTCAGCAGCTACCTTAAAGTTTTCTTCTGCTTCTTTGTCACCCGGATTTTTATCTGGGTGAAATTTTATAGCTAACTTTCTGTATGCCTTCTTGATTTCTTCTGCGGTCGACGATTTCGAAACCCCAAGAATATCATAATAATCTCTTTTGCTCATATTGATTAATTACCTACTACAACCTTAGCAAAACGAATCACTTTTTCATTCAATAAATAGCCTTTTTCGACTTCGTCAATCACCTTCCCTATCATATCGGGGGTTGGTGCGGCAAATTGAGTAATGGCTTCATGAAGATCAGGATCAAAATCTTTGCCTTGAGCATTCATAGGTTTCAAACCATTTTTTTCTAAAATAGAATACAACTTCTTGTAAATCAAACCCATACCTTCTACAGCTTCTTTAGGCATAGACCCAGATGATTCCATTGATTTCAACGCCCTTTCCATATCATCAATTACGGGAAGTACGTTTAAAATCACATCTTTACTGGCCGTTTGCATCCACTCAATTCTCTCTTTTGCAGTTCTGCGACGAAAATTATCGAATTCACTGTACAGTCTAATATATTTTTCCTTTTCAACTTGAACAGGATCTAAATCACCGGATGATGAATGATTGTCCGATTGATTTTCAACAGACTCAGTATTTTCTGCAGATTCAGTAGAATTTACGTCCAAATTTTCTTCAGTAGGCTCGTTAGATGAATTATTTTTCTTTGTCATACTCAACAACAGAAATAACAAACATTTTGCCACTTTTAAAAAAATGCCATTCTGTCATATAAACAAAATGTCATCTAAAATTGTTTATTTTGTATCATGTTCACAGGAATTATTGAGTCATCTTCAACTGTCGTTGATATTATTCACGAGGGAACAAATATCGTATTCTATTTTGAATCAAGCATTTGCAGCGAATTCAAGATAGACCAAAGTATTTCTCATAACGGTATTTGTTTAACTGTTACAGAAATTTCTGGAACAAAATACTCTGTTACGGCTATTAAAGAAACTTTGAGTCGTACCAATCTTGGCAATCTCAAAATAGGTGACCAAGTGAACATAGAAAGATGCTTAAAAGCTGGTGATAGATTTGATGGACATTATGTTCAAGGCCATGTAGATTGTGTTGGAATCGTTGATGAAATCCACGACCTAGATGGTTCTCATATGATTTTCATTTCACACCCCAGGGAGGCAGGAATAACTGTGGGTAAAGGTAGTATTTCGGTAAATGGAATTAGCTTAACTGTTGTAGATTCTTTTCCTGATGCTTTTAGTGTGGGAATCATCCCTTACACTTGGGAACATACAAATTTGCATCTATTACAAGTTGGTGACCAAGTAAATATTGAATTTGATGTTTTGGGGAAATACCTACAAAAAATCAAACTTAATTCGCTGTAATTGAAAACAACCCTGTGAATGAGCGATATTTATTTCAACTCATTCTCATTAAAACTACATTTTGTTGATTTTTTTCTTTAAAACAATTCTAAATAGATAGGTTTAATTCTTTTCAATAAACACTTTTTGTTTCAAATGGTTAAATTTGTAACCAATCAATTTAAAAGATAAAAAAAAAATTTATGGGAATTTTGTCGTTCTTGTTTTCTTCTAGCATTGGCAGAAAACTAGTTATGGCAGTGACTGGAGTTTCACTCATCGCCTTTTTGGTGGTACACTGCGCAATTAATGCAACTGTTTATTTCAATGATTCTGGCGAAACTTTTAACCTCGCAGCTGAATTCATGGCACACAATTGGTTCATTCGTATTTCCGAAGTAGGACTAATGTTGGGTTTACTTATTCACATTATGCAAGGATTGTATTTAACTTTCGACAATAACGCCAAAAGAAAGTCTAAATATGGAGTTAACGCAGCAAAATCAAACAGTACTTGGTATTCAAGAAGCATGGGATTACTCGGAACCATTCTTTTACTATTTTTGGTAATGCACTTAAAAGATTTCTGGATTGTTAGTCGCTTCGACGCTCAAGGTGGATTAACTGAAGAGAAAACCTTATATCATTTCATGGTTGAAGTTTTCCAAAATCCTGTAGCGGTGACACTTTACGTTTTTGGTTGTATCAGTTTAGCATACCACTTACTTCATGGTTTTCAAAGTGCGTTCCAAACATTTGGTATCAATCATCCTGCATATACCCCTATCATCAAATCTATTGGAACAGGTTTCTCTATCATCGTTCCTTTGATTTTCGCTTCAATTCCTGTTGTATTAATGTTGGGCTTAATTAAATAAAAAGTATGAAACTAGACGCAAAAATACCTGAAGGACAATTATCCGAAAAATGGACAAAATACAAAAGTTCTGTTCCATTGGTTAACCCTGCTAATAAAAGACAATTAGAAATCATTGTTGTTGGAACCGGACTTGCTGGTGCAAGTGCCGCAGCAACGTTAGCAGAAATGGGTTATAAAGTTTCTGCATTTTGCTTCCAAGATTCACCTCGTAGAGCACATTCTATTGCAGCTCAAGGTGGTATCAACGCTGCAAAAAACTATCAAAACGACGGTGATTCAGTTTTCCGTTTGTTTTACGATACAATCAAAGGTGGTGACTACAGAGCACGTGAAGGCAACGTTCATCGTTTGGCTGAAGTGTCTACTGCAATCATCGATCAGTGTGTAGCACAAGGTGTTCCTTTTGCTCGCGAATACGGTGGAACTCTTTCTAACCGTTCATTCGGTGGTACTCAAGTTCAACGTACATTCTATGCAGCTGGTCAAACGGGTCAACAATTGCTTTTAGGTGCATATTCTGCACTTGAACGCCAAGTTGGTCTTGGTAACGTTAAAATGTATTCTCGTCATGAGATGATTGAAGTTGTTACCATTGATGGTAAAGCACGTGGAATTATTGCCAGAGATTTGGTTTCTGGTAAATTACAAAGATTCTTTGGTCATGCTGTATTGTTGTGTACTGGTGGATACGGTAACGTTTTCTACCTAAGTACCAATGCTATGGGAAGTAACGTAACTGCTGCTTGGAAAGCACACAAAGCAGGTGCTTACTTCGGTAACCCTTGCTTCACTCAAATTCACCCTACTTGTATCCCAGTTTCTGGACATTATCAGTCAAAATTGACATTAATGAGTGAATCATTGAGGAATGATGGACGTATTTGGGTCCCTAAAAAACAAAATGACGACCGCCATCCTAACGATATTCCTGAAGATGAACGCGATTACTACTTGGAAAGAAGATATCCTGCTTTTGGAAACTTGGTTCCTCGTGACATTGCTTCTCGTGCCGCTAAAGAAAGATGTGACGCAGGTTATGGCGTAGGACCAAGCAAAATGGCTGTCTATTTGGATTTCAAATACAACATGATGCAAAAATATGGCCGCACCGAAGCCAGCAAATTGAATATTGAAAATCCAGATGATGCAACTTTGTTGCGTCTGGGTAAAGAAGTTATCAAAGAAAAGTATGGCAACTTGTTTGACATGTACAAACAAATTACCGATGAAGATCCATACGAAGTGCCAATGCGCATTTACCCTGCTGTTCATTACACTATGGGGGGACTTTGGGTTGACTATAATTTGATGACCACTGTACCAGGATTATATGCATTAGGTGAAGCGAACTTCTCTGATCACGGTGCAAACCGTTTGGGAGCTTCTGCCTTGATGCAAGGTCTTGCCGATGGTTATTTTGTTATTCCATTAACAATTGGTGCTTATTTGAGCGGCGAAATCCACACAAAAGCAATATCTACAACCCATGAAGCATTCGAAGCAGCTGAAAAACGCGCAAACGAAAGAATTCAAAACTTCTTGAACATCAATGGAACCCGTTCTGTTGAAAGTTATCACAGAGAACTTGGATTAATCATGTGGAACAAATGCGGTATGGCGAGAAATGAAAAAGGATTAAAAGAAGCCATTGAAGAAATTAGAGCTTTGCGCGAAGATTTCTATAAAAATGTTCGTGTTCCAGGTACAGATAAAGAATTCAACCCTGAATTAGACAAAGCAGGTCGTGTTGCTGATTTCTTAGAATTGGGTGAATTGATGTGTATCGATGCATTGACTCGCAACGAAAGTTGTGGGGGTCACTTCCGTGAAGAATTCCAAACCGAAGAAGGTGAAGCAATGCGTGATGACGAAAACTTCAAAGCTGTATTCGCTTGGGAACACAAAGAAAATTGCAATTGGAATCTTCACAAAGAAGAACTAGTTTATGAAAATATTAAAATTCAACAACGTAGCTATAAATAATTAACAACATGAAACATTCGATGAAAGTAAACCTTCAAGTTTGGCGTCAAAAAAATTCACAAACTCAAGGTAATTTTGAAACTTATAGCGTTGAAACCAATCCTGACATGAGTTTCTTGGAAATGTTCGACGTGTTAAACGAACAACTTATTCAAGAAGGAAAAGATCCTGTTGCATTTGATCACGATTGTAGAGAAGGAATTTGCGGTATGTGTTCTATGGTTATCAATGGCCGTCCTCATGGTCCTAAACAACAAATTACCACTTGTCAGTTACACATGAGAAGTTTCAATGACGGTGACACAATCGTTGTTGAACCATGGAGAGCAAATGCATTCCCTGTGATCAAAGATTTGAGCGTGAATCGTTCTTCTTTCGATAGAATCATTGCCGCCGGAGGATTTGTATCTGTAAACACTGGTAACGCAGTTGATGCAAACAGCATTCTTATTCCTAAAAATGTTGCTGATGAAGCATTTGAAGCTGCAACTTGTATTGGCTGTGGAGCTTGCGTTAGTGCATGTAAAAATGCATCTGCAATGCTTTTCGTTGGGGCTAAAGTAACTCAATTAAGTTTGTTGCCACAAGGACAAGCTGAACGACAAGAGCGTGTTGTTGCTATGGTGAACCAAATGGATGCTGAGGGATTCGGTGCTTGTACCAACACAGGCGCATGTTCAGCTGAATGTCCTAAAGGAATTCCATTGTCAGTAATCGCAACCTTAAACAGAGAATATACAAAAGCCAAATTAAACGGCAAATAATTCATTCCTAAACTAATAAAAAAAGCCCTTGTTACCAAGGGCTTTTTTATTGTATTCCTAAAGAAAATTCGGATTCCGAAATATGGAACCTCTTTAATGAATCCATTACCAATTTCACACGTGCAAATCCAGTTGGGGTAAGATATTTAGTTACCGCAATATCAAAATTTGCAATTTCGCGCCCTATTAGTGCAGAGGCCAAATAATCCCCAGGTCAACTGCTGCTTGTGGGCACCATGAGGTTTGAACGCCAGAAGCAGATGGCAACAATGGGATATTCAACTTAGGTTGAACCAACAAATGCATTGTTTCTGAAAGTGTATAATCAATTCTTGAACCTAATGTCACGAAAATATTCGCTGAAGGAGGTGTAACTTTCACAACATTATAATTACCAGCAGCATTTGAATACTCACCATTTGATTGATAATCTACTACATAATCGTATTTCTCAATATTGTTCCCTTCCATTAAAGTGAACCCTTGTGTGCGCAAGGTCATTTTATGAGATAGCAACATTGATGGAGCAATTCCAATGGAATACCACCATTTAGTATTTTTCAACATCAAACCAGCACCATCAATTCTACCCAAATAATTCAAATTCAAAGCAAGGTAAGAATAGGAAAAATCATAATTCAAAATTTGAGTTGGGCCCTCCGACAAATTAGCATATACAGATAAATCTGGATGCGGAAGATATCCAAACATATTTCCCTCTTTTTGACGGGTAAATCCGGTAGTTAGAAACGTCAATCCCACAGAAAAAAACTTACGATCTGTTTTTCGAATATTAATGGCAATTCCAAAATTGATGAAATTATTGGAAACATCACTTTTTGAAAATGAATCCATCAATTGCGAATTATTGTAACCAGCTTTCTCATCAGGTGAAACACTGCCTAAAAAACTTGTTGAAATACCTGGTGAAACAAAAAAATCAATGGTTCTATCCCATTTAAAATCCTGACCGAGCAACATCCCAGGAAAAATCACAACAAAATATAAGAAAAGATTCTTCATTTTAAAATTTAAGTTTATTCAATCTACTGTAAAAACGATATACCCCAAAAATAGAGGCCGCAAAAAGGCCAACCGTAAATCCTATCCAAACACCATAAACTTGACCACCTTCCCAAATTGAATTGGGTATATAGACCCTTTGAAACTGACCATTGATCCATTGAAAACGATAATCACCAAAATAATATGACAAGGGCAATGAAATAACCCAATAAGAAACTACAGATATAATACTTGCCCAAACAACATCCTTTATACCTCTAAGCAATCCCATTGCACCGGCTTGGATACCATCGGAAAGTTGAAAAGCTGCTGCCAAGAATAACAACGGCAATATAAATGGTAAAACTGCAGTTTCCACTTTGTACAAAGCGGCAATCTGCTCATTGAACAACATGAATAAAATTGCATTAAAAATTTCAAAAACTGCAAGTAAGAAGAATGTTGCATGCGCAATCTTTTTAATTTTAAGCACATTCTTTTCTCCATAACTATTTCCAGCTAAAATTGAACCAGCCATTGCTATACCACTAGCAACCATGTAAGTAACTGAAGCAATATTCAAGGCAACAGCATGTGCCGATAATTGAACGGCTCCATACCAACCAACCATGACACCAGAAAGAGCAAAACAAGCCCACTCTGCAAATGTTTGCAGTGCCAACGGAGTTCCCATTTTCCAAATTGGTTTCATTTCTGGTATGACTGATTTCCACGAAGGCAACTTTTCTGGAAGATAACGTTTCATTAAACTTGAATAACGCACATACCACAAACCCGCCAATGCCATCAATATTCTAGAAATTAAAGTAGCATAAGCTGCTCCATTAACACCCCAAGGTTGAAAACCCAAATTGCCGTAAATGAGCACCCAATTCAGAAATATATTCATTAACAAACCTAAAATTGTGAGTATCATGAATACTTTAGTATGTCCTAAACCATCCAGATATTGCCTAGAACTCATGTTTATCAATAAAGGTAAAATAGACCAACTTATGATATTTAGAAACTGCGGGGCTATTTCATTAATGGCGCCCTTTTGTCCCAACCAGTCAAAATTTGCGATTAATATTTGCAGAGCAATAAATTGAATCACAAAGAGCACAATACTCACCATTAAACTGGCTCTGTAAATTGCAAATCCTTGTTCTGTTTTCTTTTCACCAACCTTAATACTCACCAACGTACTAACAGCAAATAAGACCCCAAAAGTTAGGCCACTGAGCATAAAAAACAAGTTATTTGCCTGATTCACACTTGCTAAAGCATCTGAACCCAACTTTCCAACCATGATAGTATCGGCAACGCCCATAAGCACTACACCCAATTGACCCAAAATGATTGGATAAGCCAATAAAGCTATCTCTTTAATCTCAAATTTATATCCCTTAAATAAATAAAAACGCATTGAACAAGCAAAAGTACTCTTAATATTAAGATATAGACAAACTATTTGGTAAATTTGTGGCATGTTAGAAGTACTTTGGGAAGACAATCATCTTTTGATTGTGAGCAAACCTGCAGGATTACCCGTTCAAGGCGATGAAACAGGTGACGAACATCTTTTAGAAATTGCCGAAAAGTATATTCGTGAAAAATACAATAAACCTGGAGCTGCTTTTGTTGGATTGATTCATAGAATTGACAGACCAGTAAGTGGGACCATGATGCTTGCCAAAACTTCAAAGGCATTGGCAAGAATGAACGAAGTTTTTCGTTTAAAGCAAAACCAAAAAATTTACCATTGTATCACCCAATATTCCTTACCCGAAACTCAAGGTACACTTGAACATTATTTGGGTAAAGATTCAAATACGCACAGAGCTTTAACGTACAATACGCCAAGACCTGGAACCAAACACGCTGTTTTACACTACAAATTACTGAACAATCGTGGCGATAAATTTTTGTATGAAATTCATCTTGAAACAGGAAGATTTCATCAAATAAGGGCACAAATGGCGAAAATGGGCTCACCCATTATGGGAGATCTTAAATACGGTGCAAAAGAACCGCTTCCCGACAGAAGTATTGCATTACATGCCTACCAATTAATCACTCCGCACGCTGTAAAAACAAATCCTTCTATCAACGTGATTGCTCCATACCCTAAAAAACAATGGTGGCAGTTATTTGCAGATGTTGTTAAACAGAGTGATCTAAAGAAAAAGGATCCCAAAAAACATCGTTAAAATTAATAACTTGGTTTTCCACGACTTCTATTCCTTCCATTTCTAATTTTTGCTGCATTTCATTTTCGTGAGCAAAATGCATTTTACCTGTTAGCAAACCAAATCTGTTCACAACTCGGTGTGCAGGAACTTCAGGAACAACAGAATGACTTGCATTCATAACCCAGCCTACTAACCTGCTACTTTTGCGCGCACCTAAATAGGCCGCAATTGCACCATACGAGGTTACACGTCCATAGGGAATTTGACGAACTACATCGAAAACACTTTCATAAAAATCATTGTTTTTATTCATCAGACAACTTTTTGGTACAAATTTTGTCTAAATTTACAGAGAATTTTTGAAAAAGATGAAGTACAGATTTTATTTTTTAATCCTTACAATTTTATTGGCACCAACGGCCTATGCACAAATTGTTCCTTACAAACGTGCTACACCGGCAATTAAACCGAATTATGTAGGCACCTACCCTAACATCAAACAAAAAGAAAGTTGGAACGGCCGAGAACCCGGTTCCTATAGCCTTAAATTTAAATGCAAAGCCTTAAAACCTGGTCAAATTGTTTGGCTCGCGGATCATCATATCGGTGGAAAATATTACAGAGATACAGCTGAAGTTCAAAAAAATGGATTTATTGAATTCAATGGTGGATACAACACTAAAGTCGCTAGCAAACAAAAATTACAGCGCGGAATGTATTTGTTCGTTCTGCCAGAACGCAGAGATTATTTTGAAATCATGGTAGACGACGATCAAGATTTCACCATCACTTTTGATACTTCATACTACGAACGTGATTACTACAAAACCATGAAAGTTGATGGATCTACAGAAAATGCCGATTTCGTAACTTATCAAAATTCAAAAATGACGGTAATCGAAAAGCTTATTGCCCTCGACGAAGAAATAAAAAAAGATTCAAGTGTTGAAAACAAAAAAAGAATAGAGCCTAAAAAAATGGCCTATTTGAAGGAAAAAGAATTGCAAGATTCTGTGTTTATTGCACAACATCCAAATAATCTATTGTCTAGATTTCTTTATGCTCTGGTTGGTGTTGAAATACCATCTGCACTTCCCACAAAAGCTGATGGAACTAAAGACAGCGCTTACCCTTTCAATTATTTCAAACAACATTATTGGGATCATGTAGATTTCAATGAGGATGGCTTGGTAAGAATGCCCCTAAATATCCTAAAAACCAAACTCGACTTTTATTTTGAAAAGGTAATAGTTCCAGATGCAGATACTTGTATCATGGTTTCTGAACAACTCATACAAAAATGCAAAAACTCAATAGAAAACGAAAAGTATATCATTTGGTATTTAACAAATAGATTTGAGTCTAGCAATATTATGGGACTTGATCGTGCATTCGTACATCTTGCGCTTTCAAATTATTGTTCAGGTAAAGCATGGTGGGTAGACAGTTCTACCGTTGCAAATATGTGCCAAAATGCATACCGCAGATCACATAGCCTCATCGGAGCAACTGCGCCAGAACTTGAACTTAAAAATTTAGACAGTGCATTTATCAGAACCAACTCAATTAAAGCACCTTATACAATCATGATTTTCTGGGACCCTACTTGTGGACATTGTAAAGAAATCATGCCAAAACTTGCCAAAATTTATGAAAAAAATAAATCAAAGGGCTGGAAAGTGATTGCGTTAGCTTCGGGTGATAAAAAGAAAGAATGGTATGAATACGTAAAAGATCATCCAGAATCAAAAGGCTTTATTCACTTGATTAGAGGTGAAGTTCAAAGTCAAAAGTATGCCGACGCTCTTTACAGTTATTATGTTATTGCCAGTCCTACAATCTTTATTGTTGATGAAAATAAGAAAATTGTTGCCAATCGAATAGATGTAGATAAAATAGAAGAATTTATAGACCACCTAGATAAAGTCAATAAAAAATAATAACAAAAAAAAGGCTATCAGATTGATAGCCTTTTTTGTTATTTCATTACTTTTTTCACGTCGTTGATCAAATCTTTGGTAAACACCATTAATCCATACGTATAATAGGGAGCAGAATAATAAGTACCCGGGGTTAAAGAAACACGAACACCTATACCAGCTGTAAGACCGAAATATTTCAATACCCTAAGATTACCAGAAACTCCTGTTTCAAGCGGGATAACCATCTTCGTTGACAATACCGACTTATTGAGTTTTTCGTCGAATTCATTTATATCAACTACCCCTATACCTGTTTGTACTGTTTGATACAACCTAAATCGGTAAGTTTTATACCAATGGTATTCACCAATTGCACTAAAGATTAAAAAATCATATTTGTTGTAAATATTTGTTTTGATGAATTTATCAGCACTAGCCGAATAAATGGCACCTAATACAGCAAATTTACCGTAATCTAACCCACCTCTAATTCCAAAAATTTTAACGGGGACGCCTGTCACGAAAGAATTTCTCATATCCCCTCCCAAAATGAATGAGGGTTTATTTTGGTAAGACAATTTTATACTGTCTATGGGCGACCATGATTGTGCCTGAATTTTTGGCACAAAAATTAAAGCCAATAAGACAAATATTCTTGACATTTAAAGCAAAAATAACTGAAATTGTGCAACATTAACATAAACATAGTAATTTCGAAGCATGAAAAAGCTAATATTAGCCATTTTAATCCTTTCACAATTTACTCTAATTAACGCTCAGAAAGATAATTCTAAACCAAACAATTCTCCAACGAGCACTTCGCCAGCAAATCCCGTTCCGAACAATAGCAATCCAAATATAACAAATACCATTGCTCCCCCGCCATATTTAAAACAAAAAAAGGATGAAATTACAGTTGAGGGAATTCTTCAGTTACAAATCATGGACAAACCCTTGGGTATTATGTTTGATGAATTAAAAGTTAGATATTTCAAAACTGAAAAAAGAGCGTACAGGGCTAGAGGAATTGTTTCAATGTCAAACAATAACATTACCATAAATGGAACAAACGGCAAAAATGCTTCGGTGATTGAGGCAATTCAAAATTTGAATCTTGGACTTGGTTTTGAAGACCATTTTAAAGGTAAAAATAACATTTCTCCGTACTGGGGAGTTGAGGTATTGGTTGGCTTTTCTGTGGTAAAATTGGATGGCACAAATACGGAAGAAGGTAAAACATTTAAAGAAAATTACAAATTAACATCAGAAAACACAGAAGTGTCATTTTATTTGGGAGGAATTGCGGGACTCGATTACTATCTTTCTTCAAGTTTTTATATTGGCACTGAAATTAGATACGGTTATCAAAGCACTAACTTAGGGAATGTTTCAAGAACTGTAACAGACCCACAAGGAAATTCTTTGAATTCTGGAACTAGTTTAGGTTCAAACACTAAACTAGAAATGAATTATACTCCAGGTGTCAGATTTGGATTTAAATTTTAAACTTAATGTCCCGTTGATTACTTTTGCGATGTTATGAAAACAAAAGTTATCACTATGGCTATCCTTTTTTTGGGATCAGTTAATTTTATCAAAGCTCAAAAAGCAGAAGCAAACGACCTTACTTTAGAAGCTACATTAAACTTACAAGTTGGTGGTGCTCCAATTAGTTTTGATGTATCAGAAATTAGAATGAGATACTTCTTAACAAGTAAAGATGCAATTAGGTTAAAAGTTGCTTACGAATTAACTTCTAGTACAGATTATGTTTATTCGCCTATGGACCCAACCTTAGCTCCATTTACATTAAAAAGTTCAGGTTCAAGTCTAAATTTAGGACTTGGTTACGAACATCATTTTAAAGGAACAGATAAATTATCTCCGTACATTGGTGGTGAGGCTGGTTTTGGCATTTCTTCCATTAAAACTGAAGGCATTAACACTTATAATGGTATGGATTTGTCTGAGGGAAGTTCTTTCCTTGCACAAAATACTGGAGCCTATAATGTATATGCTGGGGTAGTTTTTGGAGCAGATTATTATATCGTACCTCATTTGTATATTGGTGCTGAATTGGCCTATGGCTTGGGTTACTTTAATTCTGGAAACAGAGAAGTGTACAACAGCTACACTGCAACTACAGTTGTAAACACATTAGGATCAGCGGTAGGATTTGGCTTACAAGCCAATCCGGGAATTAGAATTGGACTTAAATTTTAATCATTCTAAATCTCGCTAATTACGAATATTTACCGCTTAATAGTAGGAAATTGAGGTATTTCTCGTTATTTTTGTATAAATACATTTTTTAAATTTAAACATGGCAACAATACGCTTTGAAGGCAGAAATGCACAATTTTTTAGTACTTTAAGATCTAGAATTGATGATTATTTCAAAGAAAACAACATCAGTCCAACAGGAAACTGGAAACTTTATCTAAAAACTATCATTTTTGTTGCAACAATGATAGGTAGTTATATCACCTTATTGTTCACCAATGATCAAATCTGGCTCCAAATTGGGTTATGTATGTTGCTTGGAATTTCATTCGCGGGTATTGGATTTAACGTAATGCATGACGGTGCTCATGGAAGCTACTCTACCAAACCTTGGGTGAACAAGTTAATGGCGAATAGCTTGAACCTACTTGGTGGGAATGCTTTCTATTGGGTAGAGAAACACAATGTTGCACATCATAGTTACACAAACATTGATGGAGCAGATGAAGATATCGATATTTACCCATTTATGAGATTGAATTCTAATCAAAAAGGCTTTTGGTTTCATAAGTTTCAACATATTTACTTCATTTTCTTGTATTCTATTGCCTATTTGAGCTGGATCATTTTACAAGATATGAACAAATATTTTACAGGTAAAGTTGCTGAAAGAGAAATGAAAGGTAAAATGACCGCTTTTGAACACTTTGAATTCTGGGCAAGTAAAATAGTTTATATTGGAATATTTATCGTAATTCCTTCCTATATTTTTGGTTTTGCAACCGCTTTCATTGGTTACCTAATCATGGCTCTTACAACAGGAATTTGCATTACAATCGTTTTTCAATTGGCACACGTTGTGGAAGGACTTAACTTTATTGCCCATAATGATGACGTTGTGGTTGTTCAGGATGATTGGGCAACACATCAAATTCATACTACTTCAAATTTCGCTACGAAAAACAAAGTATGGACATGGCTTCTCGGGGGACTTAACTTCCAAGTTGAACATCACCTATTCCCAAAAATTAGCCACATCCATTACCCTAAATTGAATGAAATTGTTAAAAAAACATGCGCTGACTTTAATGTAAAATACCAAGAATTCCCAACAATGTTAAAAGCCATTAAATCTCATGTGGCTTATTTACAACAAATTGGAAAATTACAAACAACTAATTAATCCAATGACTACACTTTGATGTTTTTACATCAAAACAATAATCAAAAAGCAGATGCTCCACCAGCATCTGTTTTTTTTTGCTTTGAAGGATATTCATTGATGTATTTTCATATTCTCAAATGTTAAATACAATCATCAATCTCTTTGTAAATAAAAATCCCGTAGCCTATTCGTCATATTCAAAATAAACTATGCATCCAATTATTCAATTCAAATTAAATATGCAAGCAATCAGGCAATAAGTACTAAAACATTCTCTTCGTAATTGATAATCTCAAATTATTAAAGCAAATCAAACAAAGTTTCAGACATCCACCAATCCACTGTTTATTGCGATTATCATATAATAATAAATATTCTGCGATTCTCAGAATCCCACATTCAATATATGGGCTTTAAGCTTAAAACAATCTCGAAAGACCAAATTCCATATAGTCTGCAACATTCAAATGCGCTTTCAAGCGCGATCTGAGCACCCAATCTTGACTCAATCTATATTCTAAGCCAATCGCATTATAAAAAAATGACTTATCGCTTAAAACAGGCCTTAAAATATAAAATCCTAAATCAGTCCTTAATCCAACTCTCCCAAATTGAAATTGATGTCCTCCAACAATACCCAATTCCAATTGTTGATCTTCTGAAATACCAGTTGAGCGACCAAATTTATCAAATTTATAGTTAGGATCATTAAAAAAATCAAAACCCAAATTCCAAACATGGTTAGCATTTTTCTGAATTCTATACTGAAAATCAAAAATAAAGGATGTAAACGTTTCGGGAAATTCTAGAGTATGTTCACGAATGCCAACTTTCAAACCCACAGAATATGGAGTTGTCCTAAATCTCTTTTTGTGTAGGTAAAAAGATTTCTTTTCATTATTAAATAGTTCATTCGGCACGTATAACATCCCTAAACCCCAATGCAACGCATTCAAACCTACATTCGGTTTGCGAATATTTCCATTCGAAGCATGTGTTAAATAAAATCCCAAATTTAAAGCCAAATTAGCAGTTAAGGAATATTCAAGCCCGGCTTTCAATTGGGCAAAATAATTGAGATTCGAACCAATTGCTAGATTCACAGGCTTTTGAAATGTATCATATTTCTGTGACAAATAAGTTAAACCATGACAAAATCCCCAATTAAAAGAAAAATCCTTTTTATTTGTGAGTTCACCGCCCAAATAAAGTCCTGAACCCAGTTGAAATCCTGTGGTTGGAAGTCCCATATCCAAAGCAGCCACAGAGAATCCAATTAGGGAATTAAATTTCAAACCATCCGACTTTCTACCTAAATCATCTGTTTCCTTTCTAAGTTTCCAGTTAACATCCAATTGAAAACCTTGAACTGCAGCCTCTAATTCTTTTGTATAGCTTGAATGAGAAAACATTTTCCCATTGAGATAATTCAAAGAATAAGAATATTGTGCCACAGCATTTGTTGCAATAGCACAAAACAGGGTGAAAAGAAAAAATCGAGGTTGTGTTAAATCAATTGTCATTTTCAATCATATTACCCGGTTTCAAGTATAGAGTAAAGATTGAAAAAATCATAAAATAAAAAGGTGATGCAAAAAACACCAAAACCTGATTATAAACAACATCTAACTGCGGTGAATCTCCAACAAAATAGCGATAAGCACCAATACTAGACACAAATAAATCACCTAACACTAAAACAAGGATATAAAGTTTTGACCAATTAGCACTTAAGTTACGTTTAAAAAAACGATAACCAAGATAACCAAAAGTATAAATCTCAAACTCTCTATAAAAAAATCTAAATGATCTACTTTTAAAAAAAAGTTGAACTGAAGGAAAGTGATGGTTGTGATAAACCATTTCATTTGAAATAAAGGTAAATACTGCGTAAATCAGTAGCAATGGAATACAAAAAAGAATTAACTTTTTTGTGAGACCTTGCCATGAAGTGGCTTCAGATAAATGATCCATATTATGAACATAATTACATAAACACCCAATTGAAAAACTGTTTTATGGAAAGTTTCAAACCATTCTGGATGAGACTTAGCGATATAAAACAACGCTGAAACGCGAATCACATTTGCCGCGAACAATATAATAACCCCAGATAAGGCAAACCCTATTTTTCTCTTAATGGTAAGTCCTGGAATAGCCAAAATAAAGGCTGCACAAACGTAGTACAACTCAAAACCATTACATGGGTCTCCAATGAGAATATGTCCACGGGAATCAAACACATGATATGTTTTTTGGGTTGCATTGTAATAACCCCAAGGGGTATTGGATGACACAAACCCAATAAAGTGCCTACTCGCGGTGGTTACACCATGTGTTAACCAATCATTGATTGCATCTATACTATTGAGTATTGGAAACAATACAAAAGACAATAAAACAAAAAAAAGGAAATTTCTTTGAACTTTGTTCAAAGAAATTTCCTTTAATATGGTGGAAAAACCACCTTTAAAAATCATACTTAGATATCAGTTGATTTCTTGTTTCTTACTTTGTAAACACCATAAGCGATAGCACTTCCAACTACAGTGAAAATACCTCCGTCTACAGGAACTTGTAAATCAGGATCTTGGTTAGGAGTACCTTGAGCGAACAATGAACCCACAAACACGAAAGCTGCAAGGGTTAAAGCGAATTTTAATAAAGATTTCATAGTATCACAAATTTATATATTATTTTCTATTTTACAAAATTAATTATTTTGAATGATTTGGGTAGTTACTTTATTGTTACCAACAATTCTCAATAGATACATTCCTTTTGATTCAATTTTAACTCTAATCAAATCCTCTGATCCATTAGTAGAAATGTTCTTAATTACTTTACCATCCATGCTTAATACTTGAACAGAAGATACTTTCTGACCACTGTTATTGATTAAATTGTACATACCATCAACTGAAGGATTAGGATACACAATATAATCATTCGATTTTTGAATTGATTTGGTTGAACTTATTTGTTGTAAGTCTGTGAACATCAATTCAAAACGGTTATCATTCAAAGAATCCATACTGTTTTTAACAAAGTAATATTCTGAACCATTGCGAACAGGGAATACCTTTGAAAGCATTTTATCAACCAAAACAACATCTTTGTTCATTTTGTTAGATTCACAAGTTTGCATTGTAAGTTTGAACATGTTCTTTTCAGGAGTTTTGATTCTCAAAGGAATTGAAAATGTTGGAATATCATAACCATTTCTACGGTCTAATGACAACCATTCACCAGACTGTGTAGTAGTTCCAATACTCAAGAATCCACCGTGCAATTTGGCAGCATCATAACTATCAAAATCTTGTTTAATGCCATCATAGTTCATATCAAGTTGAATCAACGCATTGTCATTCTCCGGAATACTATCATTGGTAAAACGAATTCCAACTCTTACTTCATTGCATTTCAAATCGTTGCTTGATGATTTAAAATTGTCGTGAGATGTTTTCAAGGTTGTTACTTTCGACGACTCATTGAATGTCAAAGATTCTCCTGTAGAACTTGCTATTGCAAAAAACGCAGCACCTGGAGCAATAATTCTACTGTTGTTTTGTGAAGAACTTGAAAAGTTAGTAGAACCAGTTCTAGACAAACTACCAGAAACGGTACTGTCCCAAATATTGTATGTTTTAGCTCTACCATCGTAGATTACAAATTTTTGTTTGAAACCGGTAGGTTTAACAATTTTGTTGAAATCAATTGAACATGGGTAAGGATTTGAAATCAAATTATAACCTCTTAACCCTGCTGTGGTTCCTGAACCGTTGTAATTCAAATTAATGGTTTTGCTACCAACAAAAACTTCACCTTTAACACGAATCATTGAGTTATTTGCAGGTGAACTAGGATTTCCCAATCCAACAGATTTTCCACCACGCCAGAATACGAAAATACCAACCCCGTGAGTAATATTTGTAGGAGTGTTATCCGAAGCAAATGGAACCCAAGCTTGACTATTTTCATCCCAGAAGAATGAAGAATTAATACAATAGCTACAATTTGTTGAAAAAGAATCACGATTGTCTCCGCTGTATGATCCAGTGATATCTATATCATCTGTTAATTGTGACAAATTAAATCCATTCTTGAAAGGCATACCAATCATTCTATATGCCCTAACATCAGTTCCATAGATTTCAAACAATGTACCTCCTAAAATTGAGGCTGTAGAAGGCATAACATCCAATTGTCCACGGCTTTTTGCACCTGGTACACCTGAAGCTCTAAATTGTAAAAATGGTGTCCATCCAACATAATCAGCTGTAGAAGATGAATTTGGAACGTTTGAAATAATTGTTGTATTTGGCAATAGTTTTAAAACACTGTACATTGCTAAAGATCTTTGCAACACTAGTGTAGAAGTCATAGAAGCGCGACCAACTTCAACATTCATGTTTGAATCTATGTATAATACACCAGTATGACTAATAATTGATTGAGAAGCAGCTCTGAAATACAAGGTGTTTGTACCAGAAACTGGATTAAAAAACAAACTTCCGCCTGTAGTGATAATATCACCAGAAATTACGTGCTCACCCGCACCACCAAAATTCATGTAACCAGATAACATTCCAATTTTACCTTTTGAAAGGAAATTGTTCGAAGATGCTATTTTGGGTGTAAATAAAGCACTTCCAGAACCCATCATTGAACCAAATGAATCAATGAGGAAATCATCTCCAGCCGCACCATTACCTACAGTAATTGTTGCATTAGATGTTGTGCATTTAAAAACCACATTGTTATAGTTGTATATTCTGAACTGAGAAATAGATTGAGTTACTCCACTTACATCAATAGTTGATGTTACAGTGTTACCTTTTGAACCTAAATCCACTACCAAAATATCTGAAGTTGAAGGAGTAGTTCTAGTAGGTGACCAGTTGTCTGCCTGACCCCAAGTACTGTCTCCACTTCCATGAGTACCTATCCAAGTGTAAATACCTGTAGCAGAAACTTTTTCCATAGTAACACCCAAAGTATAGGCACCAGAAGTGCTATATGAACAACTAGAACCGCTATTACCAACAGCAATTGTGATTTTGTTTTTAAAAGTTCCGTTGCTTGTTCCTTTGTTTCTGATGTAAAATCTTACAGTACAATTTCCAGTACAAGCATTGTCATTAATCAACATTGTTTTACAAAAACCAAACCATGAACCACTTGTAGGTATACTACTTTGAACAACTTCCCAATCACTAGATGCACTTGTATCGTCAAATACAATGTATTCACCCTTGGTGTTGTTCATGGATACATCAATGGCTTTGTAACCAGCTGTTGTAGAACTGGAAGTAATGAAATCAACACTCCAAGTAGTTCCGGAACCATTTGATGTAGCACCTGGAACACTCAAGCTTGTAATCGTTTGTGCACTGATTTTCTGTGCCGTTAAAGAAACTAACAATGCTGCAGCTAAGAACTTACAGTTTGTTAAGTAGTTTTTTATTTTCATAAGTATTTTAAAAGTTCAACTAAAATATTTGGACAAATATAAATCAATTAATTTTATTTCAATGTCATCGAAGAAGTGGTTTGCAAAAAACAACACAAAAAAATGATAAAATGTGATATAAAAAATTATTGATTTACAACCTTGTAACTAAACATTGAATGAGAAGTTTCTCCTTTTATGATGAAGATTCCTTTTCTATCCAATTTAAACTGATTCACATTTCCAGACGCTGATAATTCAATGTCCTTTATTTTTTGCCCCGACAGATCATAAATAGTTAATTTGGTGATTTGTGCTGCTGGATTGTTTACAACTTTGAATTGACCATCAGATGATGGATTCGGATACACATTGATTAAATTGTTTTCCAACTCTTTCAACCCTGACTCTGGTTGTTCAATTTCAGTAAACATCAATTCAAATCTATTGTCTACCAAAGAGTCAGTTTTTGTTTTGTAAAATGGATATTCAAAATTGTCAGTTACTTCCGCGGTTTTGTTCAAAAGTTTATCAAACAACTCCACTTTATATCTCATTTTGTTTTCATCACACAAATCAAAGGTTAATCTATAATCATTGTTCTCTGGAGTTTTAACCTTCAAAGGTATCGTGAAGTTCTTCTCTGTGTAGGCTGGTCTTCTGTCAATGGACATCCATACTCCATCTTCCGAAACAGGACCAACACCCAAAAATCCACCAAAAATTTTGGCATCATCATAGCCATCTTTTCCTTTTACAATGGTTGGATAATTCATATCCATTTGAAGCAACCCATTATCATTCTCTGGTACACTATCATTTTTAAAACGCAATCCTACGCTCAATTCATTACAGCGAATATTGCTTTCAGTGGTTTTAAAATGATCTGTAGATGAAAGCATGTTTGTAACTTTATCATGTTCTTCAAACAACAAAGATTCACCGGTTCCGTTTGCATATACAAAAAATGACGCACCTGCTTCAATAACTCTACTATCATTCTGAACAGAGTTTTTGAATTTACTTGAACCATTTCTGGTTAAAGTATTACTAATTGTACTATCCCATGTGTTGTAGGTTTTTGATCTTCCATCGTAAGTTTTAAACTTTTGCTTAAAGTTACTTGGTTTCCCAACATGTCTAAAATCAATTGCAGCAGGATATGGATTTACAACCAAATTTAATCCTCTTAAGTCTGGATCAGTTCCAGTACTGTTATAATTCAAATTCACAGTTTTAGAACCTGTAAATAGTTGCCCCTTGAAATCTATTATATTATCATTGGCATCTACTGAAGGAGCTCCCAACCCATTTGCTTTGGTTCCTCTGTAAAACATCATAATGCCGGTACCATGTGGCACTACATTCCCCGTATTTCCGGATGCATAGGCTGTCCAACTTTGGGTTGATTCATTCCAAGTAAACGCAGAAGACACGCAGTATGAACAAGTGGTAGAAAACGAATCTCTATTATCACCACTGTAAGTACCAGTAATGTCCATATTGTCCGTAAATTGTGACAATGCAACTCCGTTTTTCAATGGAATTCCAAACAATCTGTAAGACCTAACGTTTGTGCCTTTAATTTCAAACAAACTACCACCAACCAGTGAGGCACCAGTTGGGAAAGTATCCAATTGACCTCTGCTTTTTGCGCCAACTTTTGTACCAACTTTAAATTGCAAATTAGGCTCCCAAGCATTAAAAGCAGAAGCTGTACTAGCCGTTGGTGTATTCGAAATAATTGTGGTATTGGGGAATAGCTTCAATGCACTATACAATTTCATTGTGCGATTCAAGGTTAATGAACATGAAGTGTTATATCTACCTACCCTAACATTTACTGCTGAGTCTATTTCCAAATCTCCCAACGAACCTTCGATGGTTTGATTCTTACCATTTAAATAAAGTGTTGTTTTACCCGATGTCGGTGTAAATGATAGCTTACCAGCAGTAGTTCTAATTGTACCTGAAACAGTATGATTCCCATTGCCATTAAACATCAAAGTACCAGCCATTGTACTTAATTTACCTGCACAATAAAAATTATTGACACCATTTAAATTTACATTAAATGTTGCACCACCCGATTTCATCATTGAACCAAATGTATCAACTAAAAAGTCATGTCCAACCGCACCATTTCCTACAGTAATTGTTGAATTGTTGGTTGTACATTTAAATACTACATTATTGTAATTGTATATTCTAAATTGTGAAATTGACTGAGTTACTCCAGAAACATCAATGGTTGAAGTTACAGTATTTGAATTAGTACCCAAATCTACAACCAAAACATCAGATGTAGAAGGTGTAGTGCGTGTTGGAGACCAGTTATTTGCTTGTCCCCAAGTACTATCCCCACCACCCTGCGTACCTATCCAAGTATAAATGCCTGTTGCAGTTACCTTTTCCATGGTAATACCTAATGTATATGCCGTAGATGAATTGTATTGACAATTTGCTTTGTTTGTACCGATAGCAATGGTTATTGAGTTTTTGAATGTGCCGTTAGTCGTACCTATATTCCTTATATAAAAGGTCATTTTACAATTTCCGGTACAATTATTGTCATTCACCAACATCGATTTACAAAAAGGGAACCAAGAACCGCTAGTAGGCTGACCTTGAACCACTTCCCAATCTGAAGAACCACTGGTATCATCAAATACAATATATTCACCTTTTGTATTTGACATATCCAATTCAATGGCCTTATAGCCTGAGGCTGTTGTTGCACTTGAAGTAACAAATTTTACATCCCAAGTAGTTCCAGAACCATTTGAAATTGCACCAGGCACACTGATTGAATTGATCGTTTGTGCATTTGAATGGTTACAAAATGCGCAGACAAAAAGAATAAACAAAACTCTTGACAGAATTTGAATTGAATTTTTTAAAATCCGTGTGTTGTTAAGCATTTTATTTAAGTCTAGTTAAGATTAGATTCAACTAATGTACAAAATTAAAGGATATTACATCACATTTCCAAAAGTATTTTGGTGAACAACATAATTATCGATTCAACCACATTAACATGAATCTAATTTTTTTAATGATATTAGACATTAACATCAAAAGCCATGCCAAGATTTATAAATTGTCCTTAATATAGAACTTGTAACCATCCAAAATTTTGCGTCTGTGGTTAAATATATGCTCAACCTTTTTATCTACAAATAACTTCCCTGCAATCCAGCCAAGCACCCCTAAACCAATGTCATAATGCAGAATATCGGTCATCATCACACCACCTTCCACCGACTCAAAATGGTGTTCGTGGTGCCAAATATTGTAAGGACCTTTTCTCTGTTCATCAACGAAAAAACGTCCCTCAGAAACATGCGTAATTTCAGTACACCAATTCAATTTGATGTTCAAAAACGGAGATATTTTGTACATAATGAACATTCCTTGATACATCTTATCAGGCACATCTCCTAAAATTTCAAAAACCATGTCCTCAGGAGTGATTTCATTTAAATTTCGGGGTGTAGCAAAAAAATCCCAAGCTTTGTCTATTGAAATTGGTAAAAATTGTTTCTGAACCAGTTTTTTCATTCATAGTTAACAATAATAAACGACTTTGGTTCTTTTAACGATCAACTATTTAATTTCGCCACATCCAAATTATTATTCAGTACACCCTTTTTGGTCAATACAATCATCAATAATACTTTCCTTCAACAAATCGATGCTTCGTACCGCGATATGGCCGTATCCCAAATAAAACGATTAACAACACTTCTAAAATTCTCCAAAATTTCAAATACTCTAAAACCGGATTCAAATAAGGCGTTAAGGCACAAAAATGACTGGCATACGGTGAAAAATGATGTTTACCATGATGTTGAGGAGACTGTATAATAAAATACCGCTGTAAAAAAGTAATGATTTTACCGTTTTCCCTAGGCGATCGGTGATTCCAACAATGAATTTCATTGCCCCAAACCGCAATTCCAAAAACCCAATAAACCATTTCATGATCCAATCTTAATACCCATAATACGGTCAGCAAGATCAATAAAAAAACCGCGGACGTCCAAATTCTGCTGTACCATGTCCCCTGAGTTAATTCCCTAGGACGAATATGATGCACCAAATTGGGAATCACAATGTGCTTGCCAATGCCAAGAAATTTGGTTTCAGGATTGCCATACGTATCTTCTAACCAATGAACAATTCCCGTTAATAAATCAGCCAACAAAACAGCTTCAATTGCAAAAATGATAGAATGTAACATGTTTTTTGTTACAATCTCTATTGAATTAGAAATAATCCCTTACGGAATACTGCAAAACACCCAATTAAATTTAAGGCTTCCCCATAAATTTAAGGATTACTGCAAAAAATAATTGATCCATTATGGATTCCCCTTAAAAATCAGAGCTTTACGAGGGATCTTTTGTACCGGATAGAAATCAATACATGCGTCAATAAGAGTCCTAACGGAGATACCGTCACACCCAATAAAGTTGAATAAAAAGTTATAACAACCGGATGGTCAGCAATGAAATACCGAAACAATCCAGTGTGCAGTATGAGTCCCTCAAAAACAAAATAAATCTGGGATAGAACATGAATATATTCTGTTTTATTGGCCAATTTGCAATATACCAATGCCAATATCATATACCCCAATCCAAACGCAAACCGGAGTAAAAACCTTACTTTTTGATCTACAATTGTTTGTGCATTCAATTCAGCCTTAATTGAATACCAAAACATGCCAAAGAAAAAGGCAGCAATGATGTATAAACTAAAGTATAGCTTGGGTTTGGCTGAGATTTCCGGCATCAGATTGTTTTAAAAAAGCACGAACCAATAAAAAAATCAAGGCATACATCACAACTTGAAAAAAGTAATGATGCATCATTGGAAAATTCTTTGGAGAATATTGCAAAATAAGGGTTAACAATACAATTCTAACGACATTGAATTCATGAATCAAGAGCAACCCCAAAAATCCATATTTCACGCGTCTCCAGAACTTAATTTGAGGATAAATCATGACAAAAGAAAGGTACATGAACATGATGGATTTACCATCACAGGTTTTACCAACTTTCAACCAAGATGAATCGCAAACTATCCCAAATTTAGGTCTATTTTCAGTGAGGTAAACTTGTGTGGCTTGATAATCTAAATCGGTAATAGCATTTAAAAGCAAAATTCCCTGCTTTTGCATCGAATACATAATTCCCAAATCGATGCTCAAAATCTGATCTAAAATCAACCAAATCGAGAGCATCATACAGGCTTTAATTACAAAAGATACCACCTCCTTTGTAAGTAAATCCTTAAAATTGAGCATTTTTTTAACATCAAACATCCTGAGAACGTTTGCGACTCTTTTTTATCCGTTTTATTCCATAACCAACTAACCCAGTGATCATTACACCAATACCGCCATCTATTGGAACATTGGCTGTATTACCACCGAACGACATATTACCATCAAAGCCCCCACTTCCTCGTCGTGTAACAGTCTTGCGATTTTCAAAAACTGGGTCGCTGTTAAAAATCGATCTCTCTTCGGCAGTTTCTACATCCTCTTCGTGCGAAGAATTGTCAAAAATCTGAGCTTTAGAAACATGAATGGACACAAAAGTCATTAAAACCAAACCAAAATATAATTTTAAAGTACTCATTCTGAAATGATCATTTTTTGAGTGAATGTATGTGTATTGGTTAAAATTGAAACCAAATACATGTTTGACGGCAATTCCAAGTTGCCTAAATTGACAATGTTTTCATTTTGAGGGACATCGATTCCGGTTGACTTCAACAATTTGCCGGACATATCATATATGTCTACGGTAATTTTACCCTTAACAAATTCTGGTATTGATAAAGCGGTTACCTTTCCAGATTGTGCAGGATTCGGAATAATTTGGATATTTTGTTCTTCAGCAAGATGATTGGTTGATGACTTTGCTAAAACCGGAAACAGTTCAAAACGATTATCGCCCATTGTTGCATTGTTATTTGTTACATTAAAAAAGTACGGTGTATTTTGAATTGAATGTACCTTATTCAAATATTTGTCACGTAAAAACATTTCTGTATTGCTATCTAAGTTGGCAACAGAATAGTAATTGATGCTAAATTTTCCGGTATCTTTAGCCCACACACTTAATGGAATATTGGTGTATTTAGAGGGAACTTGGGGATAACTCGATATGGATAATTTACTTCCGTTTTTTGCAATGACACCTATATTTACAACATCGCCTTTCAAATCCCAGGCATCATATTTTCCATCAAAATTGTCTGTTGCATCTAAATGATTTGCAAACAAAAACAAGCATTTGTCTTCTTCAAAATTGCCAGTTGAATTTTCATTTCTTATGCCAATTCTGAATTGGTTTTTGAGAGAATCAATTTCAGCCAAGAACGGATTGTAAGAGTTTGTATTTTTTTTATTGGTTGCACCAGTTTTACATGATTCAGCAAACACAACCGATGCAGATGAACCAGAATTTCCACCAGCTTGAACTAAAAAGGCTGCACCCATTGGAATAATATTTCCCAAATTCCCGGAACTACCTGACCCCCTGGTATAAGACTCGAAATTTTTGTTTTTTCTATCATACATATAAATGGCCGCATTTGCGTTGTTCCAAGTAATACTATTGTGATCGATGTTGATGTTGCTCGGATAAGGATTTGCAATAAGATTCCAACCGTTAGCACTATTTGATAAGGTGGTCGTGATGTCGCCACTTCTAAATCCCCCACCTAAAGAAACAGAGGCCATTTCAGGCGTTGCAGCGCCATCATTTAGCAGAGCCTGTCCTTTTCTATTCATCACGTAGATGGATGCCCCAAAACCAACGGGAATTGTTTGAGAAGTTGCATTGGTATAAGCTGTCCATTTATTATTAGCTTCACTGTAATAAAAAACAGAAGGACTATTACTTGCTGTAGTTTTGGAGAAACCATTAGAAGTGCCACCAGAACCGGTGATATCGATATCCAAATCGTTGTCACAAAACTGCAACAATGACAAATTATCTTTGAAAGGATTGCCGAAAAATCTGAAAGCCTTACGATCGTAATAGGTTTTCAATATCATAGAATCAGCAGCTGAGGGACTTGATGTAGGATTTGAAATTAAAGGAGTTGTGGCATTTGAAGAAATGGCCGAAATACGTCCTGAATAGCCTAGAGTATCACAAATTAAAGTTAATTTGTTGCCTGTATTAAGAACACCGGTACCAACAATTTCAATTTGACCGTAATCTTGACCTCCGGGGATTCTCAATTTTCCAGTTAAGGTAGTTGTACCTGCACCAATTTCAATGTTCCCAGAAACGGCTTGGTTGTTGGCATCAAAATTTTGCGTTGTACCTTGAAATCTTATTTTACCCGCATTTAAAATTGTACCAGTATTCACAAAATCACCTTGCAAGGAGATTGTAGCCGACGATTCAATTTTCAATTCTCCACCCGACTGCACACTCAAATTCTGAGAGTGAGCCAATTGGCCAATGGCAAAAACTGAACCCAGCAAAATTACTTTTTTCATAGAATTATTTTAAACAGCGAGGTTAAATACCCATTGCAAAGAAGTTTATGCCATGGATTGTCACGGTTTTTGAAGTTCCTGCAGCTGAACCAGAGCCTCCTGTTCCCAATATACCTGTACCAGCATTAAAGGCAACTCCAATTACTCTAAAATCCAAATAATCACCAGTGGACAAGGTTGTCATTACATGTATCGCAGTACTTTGCATAGAATTATAACCATTGGAACCGTTAGATATAGTAGTGTTCATTAATACAGAAACCACAGATTCTGGTAAAAGTTGTCCATTTTTAAATACCCCAAATAAAACAGGATAATTGGCAGCTGCGGCTTCAGTAGGTCTGTAACTAAATGTCAAAGCTACGTGTGCGTGTTTTGTCACTGTGCCCGTATATTTAATTATTCCAGTTCCACCTGTGTTTACAACACGCCCAGCCATTGATGCCATTGAGTCAACTGCCGAAGTATTGCTTAAACCTGTACCGGCTGTTGATGGAAAGTTAACTCTGGTCCAATTAAGACTTGAATTAGCTGCAGCAAAAGCAGTTGCAGAAGTGGTTGTTGTTACACCCGTTTCATTAAAAAAACCAATCTCCGCCATTGGCAACATCATGTGTGGAGTCATATTAATCATTGAGCCGTTAAAATTCACCATTCCATTGAAATTGGTGGTTGCAGAAAATGTTTTGACACCCGTAAAGGTATCATTTGTGTTTTTCGTAGACATTTCTACCCATTTACCACTTTCACGAACATTATATTTATTTGTGTTTGTGTTATAAATTACCAAACCGTTAGCCGGTGTTGAAATTGCATTTCTTTGGGTTGAGTCCATTCTTGGAGGTAAAAACCCTTTATTTGTTGCGGCAACTTCTAAAGCAGCAGAGCCATTCACTTGTGAAGAACCTACACCAATACCAACTTGTGCGGATACGTTTTGAGATAAAAAAGCCATGAATACAACTACTGTAGCTTTTGTCAATTTTAGAATCGTTTTCATATATTTTTTTTGTATTTTTTTCCTATTTCATGCAATTGGTCGAAATTGAGGCAGTTTATATTTAGAAATCCCTGCACAATTACCGAACTATCACACTCAAAACTAATCACTTACAATAAAATTCTTTCGCTACGAAAAGTTGTATTTTGTCCTTTTTTGGGATATTTTTCTTTGTAAAAACGGAATTTTGTTTGTGAACTGAAAAACGACATTTTTAGAGGGTCTGAAATTTCTAAATTCCATATAAAAGTTAAAAAAAAATGCCCCATTTCTGGGGCATTTTTTCACACATTTTTGAAATTTCTTACAAAACTACCATTGATTTGGTGATTCCTGAATCTCCCTTTAAAACTACAAAATAAGGAATTCCAGAAACTGGCTTTTGCAATTTTGCAACATAGTGCACATTCGCATCAATGTTTTCTTTAAAAATTGTTTGAACCAATTTACCATCTAAATTGTACAACTCTATGGTTACATTCTGACCATCAACCAATTGAAAATGAATATTCTCATTTTGATTGTCAACATAAATCTTAGAAACTGCATCCAATGAGCCCACTTCTTCAGCTTGTTCAATGCTTCTTGGCGCATTGCTACAGCTATATGTCTTACCTACAATTCCAAATTTTGTTCCACTTGATAATTGACTCACAACTGCACTTGTTGCAACACACATTTGATTGTTATTCTTGTACATAGAAACTTTAGTATTTCCGGTACCACATCGAATATCAAATACACAAACGTTGTAATCATCTGTTACAGAACAACCTTGAGCATCAGTAGCAGTTACTGAAATTAACTTAGAGCTCACGCCAGCTCCTGATACATAAGTTGAAGTTTGGGCAGTAGATCCACCCGTCCAAGAGAAAGTACAATTTGATACATCAGCAGTTGCAGTTAATACGGCTCTATCGTATGGACTAGGTGCACCATAAAACACAAAAGATGAAGGCGATGTAATTGCAACACTTGAAACCACATTCACTGTAACTTCAAAAGTGGTTGAAGCGGTTAATCCGGCTTTGTCGGTTACGGTTAATGTAACTTGATTTGTACCATTGTCGGAACAAGTAAAGTTAGATTTTGACAATTCGTATTTCACAATTTCACAATTGTCATAACTTCCGTTATTGACATCAGCAATAGAAATTGAACCAGATCCATTAACTAAATTCAAGGAAACATTTTTAGCAATAGCCACCGGTGAAATTTCATCTACTACACTTACTAGAGTTGTGGAAGATGCGGTAAAACCATAATCTGTGGTTGCAGTTAAAACAACAGACACCGTTTTGCCAGCATCCGCGCAAGAAAATGAACTTTTATCAATGGTTAAAGAAGAAATAGTGCCACAAGTAGTGTAACATCCATCGTCTAAGCTAGAAGCCAACAAAGTTGCTTCTCCATTCTTATCCAATTTAACCACAATTCCAGATTTTGTTTTAGCATAAACCTTGCTCACAACTATAATCTCAAAAGTGGTAGACGCAGTTAATCCAGATTTATCTGTAACTGTCAATGTAACTTGATTTATACCGTTATCAGCGCACGAAAATTCTGTTTTAGACAATTCATACTTTACAATTTCACAATTATCGTAACTGCCGTTATTGATGTCTGATACAGAAATAGTTGCAACTCCATTAACCATTTTTAAAGTAATATTTTTGGCCAATGCAACTGGAGCTATTTCATCAACTACGCTAACAGCCGTAACTGTAGAGCCTGTAACACCTAATTCTGATGTAGCAGTTAATTTAACATTCACTGAACTGCCTAAATCTGAACAAGAGAAGGTAGACTTATCAAGGGCTAAAGAAGTGATACTTCCACAACCTGAATAGCTTCCATCATCAACTGAAGAAGCTGTCAATGTTCCAACACCATTTTGATCCAATTTCACCACCAAACCTGATTTTGCTTTAGCATAAACCGTACTTGAACCTGTAACATTTATAGTAACAGTTGTGGTTTCAGAATGGGTAAATGTATTGGTACCTTGAGTGGCTGTTCCAACTACAGTTACTGAAACACTAAACGATTTACCCAAATCATAGCAACTAAAACTAGATTTAGATTTCGTGTAAGTGTAAGAAATACTGCTTGATGTTTTAAAAGCTCCTTGTGTATTGGAAATTAAAGATGCTAAGTGTGAATCTTCTAATAATCCAACTCCAGTTGTTCCATCAACGGTAATTGAGTAAGACTGTGAAGATAGTAAAGCAAAATCATTCTGGCCTTGCGTAGTACTTCCACCACCATTGCCATTAGAATTTGCTGAATTACCTCCAGCATTTGAATTGCCACCACCGGCACCGTCCGATTTACCTTGTGCAAACGCAGATGAAACTGCTAAGCACATCCCAATGAACATGAACGATCTAACTGTCGTTCGAAATGTTCTCAAATTAAAAAATAATTTCATTTTTGATTTTTAATATTATACAATAATCAAAGAACAAAATAATTATTAAAACCTGTAGTAATGTATCCTTAATAGTAGTATTTGGTCCAAATTTGAAGCAACAAAATCATACTATCGTTTTATATACCAAATATTTGAACAAAAACATAAAATCATATTTTTAAAACTACCACCCCAAAACTAAAAAATTATATAATTACAATAATTAATAAAATTATTTAAATCAAAAACAAAAAAGTGAACAAAAATGACTATAAATCATTCATTATTATAAAATTCAATAATAGAAACTAAAAATTACTTTAGCAAATTATCGATTAAAGACTGAACATCTTTATTCACATATTGAAATAAATCCACACCCAAAACTTCAGACAATTCAATCAACCGATTCACTGTAATTTCAGTTTCTCCACGTTCTAACTTAGAATAACCAGAAACACTCATATTTATCTCAGAGGCAACTTGTTCCCTCGACATCATCTTCAACTCTCTTATCATCTTTATAATTAAATGAAGTTTATTGTTACCCCTATTCATAGCCTTAAATACCAGTAAATTAAATGAATTAATTACTTTGGTTCATTCAATATTAAAATGAACAATTTTAAGGCACTTTTATTAGTTTGTAAAATGCATATTTCTTTGTGAATTGTTTCAAATAAAAATCAACAAACATGAGAAAATTTAAAAATTTCTCATGATAACAACTTCAAAATCAATGCTACAGCCCCCAACAAAATAGATGTCCAAAACAAGAAAGCACCAAGTTTAAGAAGCCAAATAGCAAAAAACAAGGATGCAAGCCCACCGCCTCTGAAAGCAGCAATGATAAAAATATCAGTCAACAAAACGGATTCAATTGCAAAGATGATAGAATGTAACATGTTTTATGTTACAATTTCTATTGATCAAGAAATAATCCCTTACGGAATATTGCAAAACACCCATGTAAATTTAAGGCTTCCCAATAAATTTAAGGATTACTGCAAAAAATAATTGATCCATTATGGATTCCCTTTAAAAATCAGAGCTTTACGAGGGATCTTTTGTACCGGATAAAAATCAATACATGCGTCAATAACAAACCTAAAGGAGATACCGTCACACCCAATAATGTTGAATAAAAAGTTATAACAACCGTATGGTCAACAATGAAATACCTTATCAATTCAGTGTGCAGTATGAGTCCCTCAAAAACAAAGTTCTCCATTAAATCAAATTAATTGGACAAAAGTTTAAAATCCAATTAGGCAAGTACAATTATACCGACACCATAACTTAAAAACTCATGATCAACGCAATCAATCCAATTATCAATGAAATACCGAAGATAAATAAACCTACTTGAGCTAATGTTGCCATTGCCGCGAGGGCACTCCATGAAAATGGAACCAATTCCATTAATGCTAACAACAACCATAAAAATGCAATGCCTACCAAGCCAACACCAACAACAAGCGTAATTAAAAAGACTTTAGTCCAAACTTGTGCATCACTACTGTAATTCAAATATTTCGATTCTGCAATTTTTTTATTGAGAATATTAACTTTAGTGATTTGGGGGAATTTACTTGGGTTAATTTTTGTAAGCTTATTCAGTAATTTTGGAAACATTTTTAATTTTTTCGTCTTTGATTTCAAATCAACATTATGGGAGATTGTTTCCTTTTTATTAAAATTATCCCCAATAGGAAAATGTAATGTAGAGCAATCTGACTCTTTCACAACAGAAGTGTCTTCATTTATTTTACTTATATTTACCTCATCAGCTTTTTGATGTTTGTGAGATAAATTAGTAACTGAAATAGAATTGCGAGCAGGAGTTCCACCACCAAACCCTATTTCTCGATATTGAGTAGTTCCACAGGAAACAATGAGTAACGAAATCATTAAAAGTTGTATACATTTTATTTTCATGTAACAAATATGTCTAATTCAATGAAATATAAATAATTGATTTTCCATAAACTTAAAAATAATTTTAAGTCAAATCCGTAATTTTCAAACAAAACAATGAAAAACGTTGTATTTTGGCAGCACAATATACTCTCATGATTAAAAAATCTTTACTAATCACCTTGATTGCCGTTCTATTTTCATGTAATTCAAACAAATCTGAAAATACTGAAAACAACGACTCTTTGTCAGACACTTTCACTCCCCTCAGCGGCACTGAAATCCTTCCAAATCAATTCGACACAAATTCACTTTTCATATCTGTTGCTGACAATTTCTTGGAGAGCCAAATCATTGCTTGGAAAGACAAACAATTTATGGCACTGGTGGAAGATACCGTTACTAACAAATACAGCCTTATCAAAGCCCTTCCTAAGGCTACAAATGGGGCAGAAAACAAAGTACTTAATGGCTCAAAACTATTCTCAAATTTCCTTGAAGTTGATGACGATGGAAATGTAGCCTATGCGTTAGACATGGTGTTGCCAACAAATGCAAAATGCTTATTCTTAATTGACAATCAATACATGAAAACCCCTTTAGCCAATATTGAAAATCATGTAAAATGGGGAACAATTTTAGAACCAAACAAAAACGTTTCTTGGAATCAAAACGCAGATAAATACACCATCAACGCCACGGCACAAATGAAAGAAGACAAAATAGGTGTACCATACGAAAAATATTCTTTGATTTATTCAATTGAAAACAATGGCAAAAAATCCCTCAATATGCCCCTCAATTTCATTCCATGGTTTGACGATGGCCATGTAAAAATATTATTTGTGGGGGATCTTGATGGCGACAATCAAAACGACATCATCATCGATAACAACCACAAATACACAAACGAAGACATTTCAGGAGTTCTTTTTTCAACAAAAGCTTCCGGCAATGGCAAACCTAAGGCCATTTCAAGTCAAGCTTGGGGTAGCCTCCGACAAGTGGCATTGCACACCGAAGGTTGCTAAAAAATTCACCAAATAAAAACGCAATTTTACTAAAAAAACAAAACTTCAAAAAACAATAATTTCGAAATTCGGAAAACTTATAAAAACAAATATGAAAAAAGTTAAATTCTCAGTAATTGCAGCAATAGCAGTTGTTGCCACACTTATGAGCAGTTGCTCTTTGACTCTTCCAGTTACTGCAACAAGTAATTCAGTTGGATCAAAAGTAGGACGCGCCAAGGCAAATGGATTTTTTGGTTTTATTTATCTTGATGCAGATGCTTCGATTCGCGCAGCTGCAAAACAAGGTGGTATTACTAAAATTTCAACAGTTGATATTAAGGCAAGTAATTTCCTTAACATTCTAACTTCTTACGAAACGATCGTAACTGGTGAATAATTTCAGAATTCCTATTAAAAGGTCGTATCGTATGATGCGGCCTTTTATTTTTTACACTCTCCTCTACCTTGTTTCTTGCGGCAACGCAGATTCTAAGCAAGTTCAAATTTTGCCAGAAATATTCTTTTCACTTGATTCAAATCAAAGAGTATGTCAAATTGGCAAAATTGGCAAATACAATTACACTCAATATAACAATGCATTACAAAATATCCCTTTTGCAATTCCCGCTAATATTAATGTTATCAGTGATTCAAACAGCATTATCTATTTTGGAATTCCAATAGGATTTGATTCTGTGAAAATTGAAAAAATTGGTTTCAAAAAACAAATTAACGGCTCAAGTACAATTTGGATAAACGACTATGCGGTATTAGATTCTTCAAATCATAAAATCTCTCAGGCATTTTGTAAAAACAGCAACCAGACCATTTTTGTAATGAACTTTCATCAACAAATAACTAAAACTGGAAATTTTTTAAGAATTTTGGACAAATTATCATTTAAAAAATGAAATTCCAATTCAAACTCGGCTGCGTTAGAAGCCTATTAATGATGGCTTTGGTCATTACAACTTCTTGTATATCAAACAAAAAATATTTTGAAACCTTTTTTGTTGGGAATGATGGCATTCAATATTTCATCAAACCCATTGAATGTGAATCATTGGATGGGGATAAGTTAATTTTCGATGTAGTTTTGCGCGTTAAAAACAGTTTTCAAAACCAAGACTCAGCAACTTTAAATTTTACCATATTATCAGTTGATAAAAACCTTCCCGAGAGCCAACAAATAATTTGGATAAATAAAAACGACACTGTATCGGTTCACAATGTAAAATTCATGTTTAAAGAACGATACAAAAAAATTTATTCTTATCGATTAACATCAAAAATCTCAAACACAGATCTCAAAAAATGCTTTACTGATACTGATTATCTGCCAGCATTAATTGGCAATCCTCAAAACCCCAAATTATTAAAATATCAAAAATCAGCACTTAAATCGATTCAAAAGATTAGTGAACAAATCATGAGTTTGTAAATATAAATTTTTGTATTTTGCTAACTTACAATTAACTAAACCACATTAAAACAAAAAACCCCTCGAAATTCAAGGGGTTTTTATTTTGTGGTATCGGGCGGAATCGAACCGTCGACACAAGGATTTTCAGTCCTTTGCTCTACCAACTGAGCTACGATACCATCTCCTCTTTTGTTCTGAAATCGCAAATTTCTTTGCTTTTTCTTCCCTTAAGGGGCTGCAAAAATACAACTTTTCAGTTATCTTGCAAATAAAATTTTAAAATATGTCAAATTCAGTCCAAGAATTCAATGAATACCGTGCCAAAATGAATGAAAAAATCTTAAATGCCGACAACCTGGTATTAAAAAGATTGTTCAACCTCGACACCCAAACCTACGCAGAAGGCGCACTTTCAACGCAAACCAAAGAAATGTTAGGACTTGTTGCCTCTCTTGTACTTAGATGTGATGATTGCGTGAAATACCACCTCGAAAAATGCCATGAACAAGGTGTAAATACCCCTCAAATGTTCGAAATCTTGGCTGTGGCAAATATTGTGGGCGGAACTATCGTTATTCCGCATACACGCAGGGCCGTAGAATTTTGGGAAGAACTTCAAAAATAATTTTCCGCAGTCAATATCCCTCAAAAAAATCATGAGGGACAATTTACCCGTGCCAAATCAATCAATTTTGCGCACCAAAGTTCGGTGTATCCAATAAAATGCGTAAAAATGCACCAACACCACAAATTCAAGTCCGATGATATACCAAGGCCATTCGCCCATTATCAAAGGGTTGTTTGCATTTGGCTTTTGAGCAATGAACATATAATTGGCATCAAGTAGCCAGTTGAACAAACCAATGATTGGCAAAGTAAGTTGAGTATACGCAAAAACTTTGAGCCAGCTCCTTTTTCTAGGAACCATTTTTAGCCTAAACGTGGCATAAAACCCAACAATGATGACCATTCCATGGGCAATTCCGTATTCCCAAAAATTGAACAAATTACCACCTTCCGTGAGTTCAGGGGTTAAAAATGAATGAATCGCGCCAGCGCTCCAAAAAATCAAAAACTCATAGGCCCATTGTTTTCTGGTAAGCAACAGAATCATGGCCAAAATTTCCGAAAACGAACATAAATGCAAGGGCAAGTGAACCGCTTTATCCCATGTATGTGTAACCAAGGCAAAAACTTGATTGGCAATAAAATTGACCCCTAATATTGCCGCCATCACATACCCCAATTGAATTCTACGACGTCCATCCCACTTCCAACTCAATCCAAAGAAAATGACAAACCCAATGAGCAAACCACCGTTTAGGTATATCCATTCGGTCGACCCAATATCAACCATGTGATGCAATGCATTTTTATCCATTCAATTAAGTATTTGATTTTGAGGAATATAAATTTTAAAGTTTTGCAATATATGCAAAAAATAAAGTTTAAAAAAAATGCAGATATTGCAACTTCTTAAATCATGAATTTCAAAAGCATCATCGTCACCCTTTTTGCAGCAATAAACGTCTTGAATGCACAAATCATTCCCGAGCCTAAATCTATAGTTTACAGCTCTGGCGAATTCCATTTGTATAAAAAAAACAAATCGGTAAGTATTTCGGCCGCAAAAGAAATCCAAAACAATGTGACCTTGGTTGATTTAATTGGGGATGTACTAGATTATCCAGATATCACTTTTGGGCCCAAAAAAAACCAAATTGAACTTAAAAAAATTCCCATCAATGCCCTAAAAAACAATATTCCAGATTTCAATGGTGAAACAGGGGCTTATGAGATCAATATAAATCCCAATAAAATCACAATCCAATATGCCGAAAACACAGGATTAATCCATGCTTTGATGTCGTTAAAACAACTTGGAAACAAGAGTAACAACACCTACCCTTGCTTAAACATAAAAGATTATCCAACTTATAATTATCGCGGCATGCATTTGGATGTGAGTAGGCACTTTTTTGATGCAACTTTCATAAAAAAATACATTAAAATGTTGGCTTTCTATAAATTCAACACGTTCCACTGGCATTTAACAGACGATCAAGGTTGGAGAATTGAAATCAAAAAATATCCCAAACTGTCTCAAATTGCTGCCTTCAGAAATGGCAGTCAGTATGGCAAATATTCCGACCAAACGTTTGACACGATTCGTTATGGGGGATATTATTCCCAAGAGGAAATCAAAGAAGTTGTGAAATATGCAAAAGACTTGGGTATTCAAATTATTCCTGAGATTGAAATGCCAGGACACGCATTGGCAGTTCTATCTGCTTATCCAGAATTTAGTTGCAATCAACAACCGTTAAACGCTGCAACAGGATGGGGCGTTTTTGATGATGTTTTTTGCGCAGGGAACGATCAAACTTTTGAATTCCTGCAAAATGTATTAGACGAGGTTATTGCCCTTTTCCCCGACAGTAAATACGTCCACATCGGCGGTGATGAATGTCCTAAAACCCGTTGGAAAACTTGCACCAAATGTCAAAACCGCATCAAAGAAAATGGATTAAGAGACGAACATGAATTGCAAAGTTATTTCATTCAAAGAATTGAAAAACACATCAATTCGAAAGGTAAATTTATCATTGGTTGGGATGAAATTCTCGAAGGAGGATTAGCGCCAAACGCCACCGTGATGAGTTGGAGGGGTATTTCTGGGGGAATTGAAGCAGCCAATCAAAACCACAACGTGGTGATGACACCAGGCAAACCCTGCTATTTCGACCACTATCAAGGCGATAAATCATCCGAACCCATTGCCATTGGCGGATACAATCCACTCGATTCGGTTTACTTCTTCAATCCAATGCCTAAGGAATTAGATGCCAGCAAACAAAAATACATTTTGGGGGCACAAGCCAACGTTTGGACAGAATACATGGTAAATAAAGAAGCCGTAGAATACATGACATTGCCAAGAGCATCTGCATTATCGGAAGTACTTTGGTCAGGTCGAAACAACATTAGCCGTTCAGAATTGGAAGTAAAATTCACTAAATACAAATCGGCATTGGAAACCCACAAACCAATTTGGAGTAGTTGGAATTGGAATTACAGGAAGTAATTACAATTCATCAAGAACATTGCCTTGGGCATCCGTCAATTTTAATCGAATTCGCGTAGCAGCCCTCATAAGTGAAGGATTCATTTCAAACATCAACTTATTAAACCCATCAACCGAAACAGCCTTCTGAGCTGTAAAAAGCGGCAATTTGGCATTGTTTTCAAGCACAATCTTGACATTAACGGATTTTGATTTAAGCAAATTTGATTGAATGGATACCAAAACGCCAGAATCTTGCACTCTAGCAAATGAAATAATGGGCTTAAAAGAGGTTTTCAATTGTTCAAAGGCTGGTTTATTGTTCAAATCCACATCCACAACGCTCCAAGAAATTACCCGATCAACATCATTCCACTGCCAGAACAAACAGCCACCAAATTCTTTTGAGGACGTGCGATAAGCACGAATTGCCCGCTCCAAAAACAAAGCCTGAGTTTTACCAGAAAGTGAATTTTTTACAGCAATGCTACTTTGTGCTGACAACCCTGGGAAAACCTTATACCTTAATTGATTGCTTGATTCTTTTTGTACATAATGATTCAACAATCCCAAACCTTTGTAACTTCTAAAAGGTAAATTACTATATTTCAATGAATCTATTGATTCTTTATAACCCAAAGGCAGCGAAGGAAATCCAAATTCACTCACAAAAGGTGCTGTTACAGAATCTACATGATTGAAATTCCGTTCCCCATGCCAAATGCCCCAATCGTGATTATCCCCTTTGCTCATTTGCTTGAGATTACCCCAATTTCCGATTGGAGAACTAGAAAGGTAGAAAATGGTAGGTGAAATGTTTTGCAGTTTCCGCGGAATAAAAGTGTCGAAAAGAAGCCTGTATTGCCGCCAATTAGATATCGAATCTTCCCCATGCAAATTGTATTTATCAAACCATCCCCAATTTTTTAAAGCCACTTCAATTTCATTATTTCCACAAACCAAAGCCAAACTCGGATGGGTCTTCATCCAAGAAATCTGATGCTCCACCTCGTTTCCAACCTCTTGCATCCAATCTTGCCTATTTGGGTATGTGGTTCCTGAAAACATCAAATCCTGCCAAACCAAAATGCCGAGTTTGTCGCACTCCGCATAAACCTCTTCGGGTGGATAATTGCCACCACCCCAAAATCGCACCATGTTTAATCCCATTTTGAACATTGACCGAAATTGCTTATCTTTTGGTTTCGGCAAATGTTCAGGCAAAACAAAATATCGGTTCGATAAGTGCAGTTTCATCTCGAATGGTTTATCCGAAGTCAATGAATATGGAGTTTCCCCGTGATAGGTCCATTCGCAATATGGAAATCCATCCTCAATCCATTGTCCCAATGACTCTCTACCCCACACCACATTCGTTCCCAAAGCCATAATTTTCTTTCGGTTTACCCAAAATTGAAACTTCCCATGTTGTGTATCAACCTCAATAGTTCTAAACCCAGTGTAAGTAAAAATTGGGGCATTGATAAACACAGAACCTGAACCATAACTTGAAGCATAGTTCATCCTTGTTTTGTATTCAATTCCAAATCGGTAACGGGTAGGAAGTTGATCTTTGGGATATACCTGCTGAAAATAGCCATTGGGATACCATAATTTCGGATGGTAAATTACAAATTTCGAAGTGATTTTCAATTTACTAACAGAATCAAAATTCAATCCCTCAACAACATCTTCCATCAGTTCATAAGATGTATCCGAGAGTCTCACCCAGTCTTCGGGCAATTGATACACTTGAAATGTTTGTGCCTTATTTTTAGTTTTAATTTGTTTCTGAGTAACAAATTTCTGGGAGAAATTCCGATCAATCACCACATCAAAAGTTGGACCCCACATAAATTTCCCATCTGATTTGCAAGTGGTAAAATCGGCATCAAATTCAGATTGATAGGTTACATAAACAGCCTTGGGGTTTCCCTTTTGATCGTAGACGATCGAATCAGTTTGCACGTTTGATGCAATTGGAAACAGATTGGTCCAACCGATGCACTCAATTCCATTACCTAAGCCAAAACGGATATTCGGCCTTGCAAAATCCCACCCAAAATCCATGATTGGTCTTCTGAAATACGGTGAAATCTTCACTTTCCCGTCGTAAGCCAAATGTCCCTCAAGTCCCCCATAAAATAACTTTTGAATGGAATCTGAAGGTTCTTCATTATCAGCGGTAAATTTGGTTTTGTCCATCCTTTGATAGCTCAAACCTTGCGTCATTTGTCCCACAAAACCCAAAAAAATGGTATCCGTACCGTCCTTCTTTAAGTAAGGCGTAATGTCAACAAACTGATCAATAAAAGTTTGACCAAAAGTTGGGTTTACAATATTGAGTTTATGTTCGTTGATATAAACTTCCAATTCTGCACATTCCAAACGATTCAACCTTAGTTTATAATGGGCATAAAAGCCATTTGCAATGGTTTGAGAATCAAACAACGGAGCCTTTAAAAACCAAGTACTCCAAGGAATTGACCAAGATTGATAGTAGGGATCTTCTCCGGATTTACGATGTTCCAGGTTTACCCAATCGGCGAAATTTGATAGCAACGAAGATTGCTTGACATGCGTCCAACGACCATCCAAATCTTTGGGCAAATATTTGCGAATAAACGGCTGATTACTCAGTTTATCTGTAGACCGCATGATTTGCCAATTGGAAATCTGATGTGGTGCCAATTGAGCAGGCAGCTGCAAATAAAACAAGCCAAATAAAACGAGTATAACAACCGTTTTCCTCATGCTTTATTTGTTAATTTCTTTAATAAACGGTGGATTTACCAAAATTTCATCAATGAAAATAAAGGCGGTGCCTCCAAAAGGATATCCTTGATGCCAAGGCGGTAAAGCACCGTAATTTTTGGCTTTCACTTTGATAAATCGGGCATCCGTTTTCTTGATTTCCAAGTTCATGGGAAGCACTGTGGTTTCTAAAACGGTATCAGGGAAAAACTGACCCACTTTGGCAACAGATTCAAAATCTATACCATTGTTAGAAACCAAATATTCAATTTCCGTAGGCATTAAAATCCAAGCGCGAGTATCTTGTAAAAACCTTGCACCAATTGAATTGAGAGCAGTTGATTTACCCAGATCAATTACAGCTTCAAAATCTTGATTTTGATAACCTTGCCAATCACCAGAGCGCCATTCTTCAGAACCTAAAATGCCGTTCACTAAGGCATCATCTCCACCTCCTGAGTATTGCTTGTTGTATGCTCCTTTTATAGAAACAACTTTGTAGGCATTTTCTTTTTTGGTAAAAATGGCAACCGTTGAAGACGGCAAATCCCCTATTGCGCTGGCACTAACTTCGCAATTCCCATCAATTTCAAGCATCCAATTTTCACCTTTTTTCAGCATTTTTTCGAATTTCTCCTTTTTACCACTGGCCGTATAAAGAATATCTACCTGGTATTTAATTTCTCCACTCGCATTATTTACAAAGGAAAAATCACTAGGAATTACCTGAATTTGATGTTTGGCGGAAGTAAAAATCCTTTCTCCTTTAATGATAGGGACTGGTATTGAATATTTCACAGCCGTAGTTATTACAGCGGAAGCATCAAACTTTGGCTTTTTCATTTTATCAACAATTGAAAAAATCAAATCGGTTTGATACAAGTCTTTGTGATCCATAAACATCAGATAGTTGTTTTTTAACGTATCCTTTTGATTGACAACCCCATAAAAACTATTTTCAAACAATCGCGGCTTTATTGCGACATTGAATTTATTCCGATTTGATTCGTTTAAAGGCTCCAATTTAACGGTGATATTATCGAAAAATGGCACCCCAATGGCATAGTAATTGTTTCCAGGGGTTACTGGGTAAATACCCAATGCCGACATCACCGCCCAGGCGCTCATTTGCCCACAATCTTCGTTCCCAATCAAACCATCCGGCGAATTTTGATAAAAGTTCTTCCAAATTTTACGCACCAATTTTTGCGTTTTATCGGGTCTGTTGCAATAATTGTAAAGATAAACCATGTGATGACTAGGCTCATTGCCATGCGCATATTGACCAATTAGACCGGAAATATCTGATTGTTCTCTGCCTGTGGTTTTTGACGTAGTGGTAAACAACGTATCCAATTGTTTTTCAAGGGCTTGATCGCCACCTAGGTAAGTTTTCCAAAGTTCAATCTGATGAGGGACATAGAAGCTGTATTGAAATGAATTGGCCTCTGTAAAGTGATTATTTACCTCTCGAGGCTCAAAAGGAGAAATCCATTCACCATTGACTTTTGGCCTCATAAATTTAGTTTCAGGATCTAAATAATGTTGCCAGCGATTGCTCCTTCTCAACATTTCGGCATTGAGATCAACCCATTTCGGATCTTGATTTTTAGCACTCAATTTATATTTTTGAATCACTTGTGAAATGCACCAATCGTTGTAGGCATATTCTAAACTTTTTGAAACTGATTCAGATTCAGATTTCACGTCGATATAATCATTTTTGAACGCTGATTTTTGCAAGCGTCCTTGATGATTTACCTTCATAAAATAGCTTTCTTCTTTCCTATTTGAGCTGTGAATCATGGCTTCTAAAGCCAAGTCCACATCAATATTTTCAACACCTTTCATCAAGGCATCGGCAATTACAGATACACTGTGATAGCCAATCATGCAATCGGTTTCACATGAACCCAATTCCCAAACTGGTAAACGTCCCCCCTCAACATATTGCAATAAAAAAGTATTGATAAAATCTGAGGTGCGTTTGCGATCTATAATCGTTAGTAGCGGATGCAATGCTCTATATGTGTCCCACAACGAAAAAACAGAGTAATACGAACGTGTTCCTTGATGAATTTTCTGGTCTCTGCCTCTGTATTTACCATCTTCATCAGATGCCAAACTTGGATGAATCATGCAATGATAAAGCGCGGTATAAAATTTCGCAAAATCATTGGATTTAATTTCAACCGAACGGATTGAATTCAGCACATTGATTTTACTGAGTTCGGTATTCCATGCATTCTTTGATAAAATGCGGATATTATAAAAATCTTGAGCCACCCAGTATAACCCAGTAGACGATTTTTTAATGATGGGGGAAATATTCTTCTCAGCCCCGTCGAGTGATGTAAATGAAATTCCAACATATGCTTCCAATACAAATTTTTGCATGTTAGAATCGTTCAATTGTCCGAAATACAAAATGGCAACAGACTTATTTTCATTGTATTGAACGGATAATATTTTCTTTGAAAAATAGCTAAAGAAGTAAACAGACTGGTCGTTGGCCCAAGCCTTACTTCTTCTATAACCTTTAACAATTTGACCACTCGCTTCTACATCTAATTGATGTCCTAATAAATAATCTCTGTGTTTCAAATCGAGAATCACAAAAATGCTATCATTAAAATGGGATTTAGATTTATTAAATGTGTACCGATGAGCTCCAACTCGCTGGTGCGCTGTCAATTCCACCCGAACATCATTATCAACGAGGGTATTCGCATAATAACCAGCTTTTGCTTCCTCATTCTTGTGATCAAATTTTGATCGATATTTGAGAGGATTGAATGAAGAATTTCCAACTTTTGGCTGAAACAGTACATCACCATAATCAGAAACGCCGGTTCCACTCAAATGGGTATGGGAAAATCCATAGATAAAGGTATCATCGTAATAGTATCCACCACAACCATCCCATGATGCGTCGGTTCGTGTATCTGGGCTCAATTGCACCATACCAAAGGGCCAAACGGCTCCTGGGAATGTATGTCCATGTCCACCTGTTCCAACCATTGGATTCACAAACATTACAGGTGTTGGATTCGCACGATCACCTTCTAAATCGGCAAGTTGCCCATAAGAAGGGATCTCTTCAAAAATTGGAGGATTGGTTACATCGCGTTCAATGTCTACTACCTGAGGCGTGATAAACCTAATTGGTTTATTTTGTTTTGGTTGCTTTGGTTTAGCAACTGTAGTTTTAGGTTTGGGCTGTGCCACAACCTTTTTTTGAGCGGTTGCATCAACCGGAATCGAAAACAGAATATACGAAAAAACGGACAGAAATCCAAATTTGGCAGCAGGAAAATGCTTCATAGAGGCACGAATATAAATAAAAAAGGGGCTGCAAGCAGCCCCTCAAATATCATAAATAAGCGTTATGCTTAATTTTTACAATTCACTGTTAAAATCACACGACGGTCAACATCGTTCACTCTTGAGAACGCAGGTTGTTCTGTTGTAATGATTATTTCGCCCTTATAACCCAAAACGTTTACAATAAAGTTCTTAACGGCATTGGCTCTATCAGACCTCAATTTATCGTTTACTTTTTTGCTACCAGACTTGTCGGCAGATGCAAATACTGAAACATTAAAGTTGTAATGTGTTGCACCTTGATCCATTGCAGATTTCCAACGATACAATTCTTGCATTGCATTGGTTGTTAATTGAGCAGAACCTAGTTCAAAGAAAACCACAGATGTATTTGATCTTTCAAATTCCATTTGTGCTTCTTTTTCCATAGCTTCCATTTCATTCAAATTCTTTTCCAAACCTGCAATGATGGCTTTCGCTTTTGCATTATCGGCATCTAGGGCTTGAATTTTTTCAGTATGTTCGGCAACAACTTTATTCAAGTTAGAATTGTCTGTTGGAGCTGGAGCTGCATTTTTCTTTATCAAATCATTTGTTTGATTGGCAACATAACCAGATAACTTTGACTTATTGTAAGCCTCTTGAGAGCTAATACAGCTAGTTAATAATACTGCACCTACAAAAAATGGTGCAACTTTAGAAAACAATTGAATCTTCATGATCTATATAACGTTTGCAAAAATAACGCTAACACTTGTAGAATGTTTTTTAGAAATCGACGAATTACTCACAATGTCCAACGAATGACACATTATTGAGATTTAGATGACTGATTTAACATATCTAAAGCCACATCTACAATCATATCTTCTTGTCCACCAACCATTTTTCGATTTCCAAGTTCTTCCAATATACTCCTAGTGTCTATGCCATAACGGCTTCCTGCTTTCTCTGCATGTAAGAGAAAACTTGAATACACACCGGCATATCCCAACGACAATGTTTCTCTATCTACGCGCACAGGTCTAACTTGCAATGGCCTAATTAAATCGTCAGCGGCATCCATCAACGCATACAAATCGCAATTGTGGTTTGCTTCCATTTTGTTTAACACGGCAATCAACACTTCCAAAGGCGCATTTCCAGCACCTGCTCCCATGCCGGCTAACGACGCATCCAAACGGGTAGCACCATGCTGCATTGCCACTATGGTGTTTGCCACACCCAAACTTAAGTTATGATGACAATGTATGCCTATTTCTGTTTCTGACTTCAAAATATCTCTGAATGCCTTTACTCTATCTGCAACGCCATCTATCAACAATGCCCCAGCTGAATCTGTAACATATACACAATCTGCACCATAAGATTCCATCAATTTTGCTTGTTTAGCAAGATTTTCAGGATCGTTCATGTGAGACATCATTAAAAAGCCACCAACATCCATTCCCAACTCTTTGGCAGCGGCTATATGTTGAGCTGAAATATCTGCTTCTGTGCAATGTGTAGCGATTCTAACTGATTTCACACCCAGTTCACTGGCCCTTTTCAAATCATGGATGGTGCCAATTCCTGGCAACAACAACGTTGTTAACTTGGCATGTTTCAAATTAGAAGCAACTGTTTCAAGCCATTCCCAATCGGTATGGGCACCAAAACCATAGTTAAAACTTCCTCCGGCCAAACCATCACCATGGGCTACCTCAATAGCATCCACTTTGGCATTGTCTAAAGCCACGGCAATTTCCAACATTTGTTCTTTGGTATATTGATGTCTAATAGCATGTTGACCATCTCTTAGGGTCACATCCTGAATGTATAATTTTGACATTAATTTGTTTCTCCTTTCATAGTTTCGGCCATCCTTTCAGCAGTAGCCAATGCTGCACTTGTCATGATGTCTAAATTGCCCGCATATTCTGGCAAATAATGACCTGCACCGCGCACCTGCAAAAGCACCATCGTTTTTAAGCCACTCACGTGTCCAAGTCCCTCAATAAACACAGGTTTATCTTTCGGAATTACTTCAAATTGAACTTCTTGATGCAATTCATACCCTGGTACATATTTTTGCACTTCCGCTACCATGGTTGCAATACTTTCACGAATGGCATTTTCATCGGCCATTTCACTCAGAGTAAATACTGTATCACGCATTACCAAAGGAGGTTCAGCAGGATTCAAAACAATAATGGCCTTACCTTTGGTGGCACCACCCACTTTTTCAATTGCATGAGCGGTTGTTTCTGTAAACTCATCAATATTAGCTCTAGTACCAGGACCAGCAGACTTTGAAGCAATCGATGCCACAATTTCGCCATAATGTACTTTGGCCACTCTAGATACTGCTGCAATCATTGGTATGGTTGCTTGACCGCCGCAAGTTACCATATTTACATTCGGAACATCCTGTAGATGATCGAAATTTACAGGAGGCACCAAAAATGGTCCTATTGCCGCTGGTGTGAGGTCGATGACCCTTTTATTTGGAAATTTGCTAATTTTTTCGTAATTTGAGACATGTGCTTTGGCCGATGTGGCATCGAAAATGAAATCAATTTCATTCCAATTTTCCATATTCAACAAGCCATCTATGCCTTCATGTGTGGTGGCAACACCCATTCTTTGAGCTCTCGCTAAACCATCTGACTCAGGATCAATGCCCACAAAGGCACCCATTTCTAGGTATTTACCAGTGCGTAATATTTTAATCATCAAATCGGTTCCAATGTTCCCTGAACCTATAATCGCTGCTTTAAATTTCTTTGTCATTTAGTCTACCATTTTAAAAGCTACTTCGCCAAATCCTTCTATACTTGCCAAAAACTCATCGCCAACTTGAGCTGCTGCCATCGGACCCAACGCTCCTGATAACACAACATCTCCTTTTTGCAATGGGGTACCCAATTCACACATTACATTCGCCAACCATACCATCGCCGAAACCGGAGATCCCATGCATGCCGCCCCACTTCCCTCGGAAACAATTTCTTGATTTTTCATGAGGGACATTTTACAGTTCACCATGTCTACCTCCTGAGGATCGAGTTTTAAATCACCCAATACAAAATGACTGGCAGAGGCGTTATCGGCCACAGTGTCTGTGATACGAATATTCCAATTCTCAACACGAGAACCCACAATTTCAATGGCGGCACATACATAATCGGTGGCGTTTATAATATCCGTTTCCGTGAAATTACCCTTTGACAAATCAGACTTCAAGATAAAGGCCAATTCCGCTTCGGCTTTGGGCTGTAGAATTTCTTTCATTGACAATTCACCCCCGTTTTTAACCTCTGTATCGTGGAACAAAATACCAAAATCTGGCTGATCTACACCCAGTTGCTTTTGAACGGCCAACGATGTCAATCCAATTTTCGCACCTACCCTACGGGCTCCATTTTTAATTCTTTTTTCAACATTGATTTTCTGAATGGCATACGCCGTTTCAATATCAGTATCGCCAATAATTTCGCGTATTGGCGAACAAGGAAGGTAGTTTTGCTGCGCTTCTCTCAACTTCAAAGCAGCAGTTTCAATTTTCTCCTGTGGTGTCATAATTTCACTTCAAAGGTACATCGTTCAATGTGAAATTTGATTGTAAAAATAAATGCACTTTCTTTGCATTCATGAAAACGATCGAGACGCTTGCGAAGGAAATTCACGAAGCAGCAGCCAATGCTTATGAGGTAGACCAAATCAGTTTGAGCCAAACTATTTCATTATCAGAAGCTTACAAAATTCAAGAACTTTCAATAGCGCATCGTATCCATGAAGGGGAATCTTTGATTGGACTTAAAATGGGCTTCACTTCAGAAGCGAAAATGAAACAAATGGGCGTAAACGACATGATTTGGGGTCGTTTAACAAGTTCAATGTTGATTTTAAACCACGGCAAAACGCATTTTTCAAAGTACATTCACCCAAGAGTGGAACCTGAAATTTGCTTTATGATTTCGAGGGACATTGAAGGCGTTTTAGATGAAAACGAAGTAAAAGACTATGTGAGTGGTGTTGCGGGTGCTATTGAAATCATTGATTCTCGCTATAAAAACTTCAAATTTTCGTTGGAAGATGTAATTGCCGACAATTGCTCATCCATTGGTTTTGTTGTTGGGGATTGGTATCCTGTAAATACTCCGATTGGAAATTTATCAATTGATTTGCTCATCGACGGTGAAATTGTGGAATCAGGGAATTCAAATGACATTTTAGGAGATCCTTGGAAATCTCTAGCCGCTGCAACCAGACTGGCTCACCAGTACAACCAAACCATAAAAGCCGGAATGTACATTATGGCTGGTGCTGCAACTTCCGCTGCATTTATTCAACCCAACCAAGTTGTTTCCACGAATATTGACACACTTGGAAGCATTACTTTTGAGGTTTCTGAATAAAATCATTCATACGGGCCCTAAGCGTTACTTTAACACTAAGTAAATCTGTATGAAAAAATATACAGAGTGACGAAAAAGACCCAAGAATTTTTGCAGTTAAAACCAAATTATCCTAATTTAGCCGAATGCTTAGTGACATTGAAATTGCACAACAGGC
>JACCDW011498139.1_pt1 | contig 139775 bp, 140 predicted proteins | sample 7449781 | NCBI WGS metagenome assembly JACCDW01 (sample SAMN15323449, study PRJNA562643) | freshwater metagenome | isolation source: river surface water | place: USA:Blue River Watershed | collected 2017-08-18 | reverse complement strand
TGGGCTTGAATGGGGGTCATGGATTCGTAGCCCATTTCGGCTACGGCACGTGCCAGCGGTTCAGCCAGCGATAGATTTGAAAAAGATGCGGTCATTAACCCGCTATTGTCGCACTTTAAGTCTTGGGCAGGGTTACGCCCACTTGACCTTGGTATTTTCCGCCCCGATCTTTGTAGCTGGTCTCGCAAACCTCGTCGCTTTCAAAGAACAAAACCTGGGCACAGCCCTCTCCCGCGTAGATCTTGGCTGGCAGGGGGGTGGTGTTGCTGAATTCAAGGGTCACATAGCCTTCCCACTCGGGCTCAAAAGGGGTGACATTGACGATGATGCCGCAACGCGCATAAGTGCTTTTGCCCAAACAGATGGTCAGCACGTTGCGAGGAATACGAAAGTACTCCATTGTGCGAGCCAAAGCAAAACTGTTGGGCGGAATGACGCAAACATCGGAATGGATGTCGACAAAGCTTTTTTCGTCAAAGTTTTTGGGGTCGACCACCGTGCTGTAGATGTTGGTGAAAACCTTGAACTCGGGCGCGCATCGAATGTCATAGCCATAACTGCTGGTGCCATAGCTCACGATTTTTTCGCCAGCGGCGTTTTTTCTCACTTGGCCCGGCTCGAAAGGCTCGATCATGCCGTGCTCTTCAGCCATGCGGCGAATCCATTTGTCGCTTTTGATGCTCATCGCTCAGTCTTTCCAACAGTCTTTGAATGCAAGTTCGCATTGTAAAGTGCTATGGCCGTGCAGTGTAGACCCGTTGAAACGTGAGCAGATTTCAGACCCTGTGTGCCCTGAAATCGAGAAGGGATACAGGGGGTGGGATAAACTTTGGAGTTCACATTGAGCAATATCTCACCACCGAGAGCACCCCATGAAAAGACGCACCCTCCTCCAAGCCAGTCCATTTTTGCTGGGCTTGCCCGCCGCAAGCGAAGCGCAAACGGCCTACCCCAACAAGCCCATTCGCTACATCGTGCCCGTGGCCGCTGGCGGTGGCTCTGACATGGTGGGACGCGCTCTTTGCGAGCGTTGGGCCAAAGTTTTGGGGCAGTCTGTGGTGGTGGACAACATCGGCGGCGGCGGCGGCGTCATTGCCTCGCAAAACACAGCTCGCTCTGCCGCCGACGGCTACACTTTGATGCAAGGCTACGTGGCAACTCATGGCACCTCCCCCGCCACCCGTAAACTGCCCTACGACGCAGAAAAAGATTTCACGCCCATTGGCATGATCGGCTCTACGCCCAATGTCCTGTGTGTCAATACCAATTTGCCACCGCAAAACATCAAGGCTTTTTTAGAATACGTCAAACAAAACCCCGGTCGCCTTTCTTATGGTTCTGCAGGCGCAGGATCTTTGACGCACTTGACGGCTGAGTTGTTCAAACTGCAAACCAACAGCTTCATGGTGCACATTCCTTATCGCGGCATTGCACCAGCAATCACCGACCTCATTGGCGGCCAAACACAAATGATGTTCCCAGGTTTGGCAGCAGCCTTGCCGCATATTCGCAGTGGCCGCATCCGTGCACTTGCCGTCACAGGCACCAAGCGTCACCCTCAAGTCAAAGACATTCCCACGCTGGAAGAGGCGGGTCTCAAAGGCTTTGATGCGCAGCAATGGTATGGCGTGGTAGGCCCTGCCAACATGCCAGCGCCCATTGTTAAAGTCCTCAACGATGCCATGTTGAATGTGCTGTCACAACCAGACTTCAAAGAGAAATTAAGTTCAGAGGCCGTTGAATTGATGCCCATGAAGCCAGCCGAGTTTGCAGCCTACATGAAGGCCGACTTGGCGCGCTGGACCCAATTGGCCAAAGCACGCAACATTCAATTGGACAGTTAAGCGTCCCTTACGGCGTGACCTTGCCCACCACGCCTTCAACCAAATAATTCATGTTCAGAATTTGCACTGGCGTCAAAGCTTGACCTGCGGCCACCACGGGCTTGCCTTCGTTGTCCTTGATGGGTCCTTGGAAAATCTGACGCTTCCCCATCACGATGTCTTTTTGAATTTGCTGAATTTCATTGCGCACTGAGTTGGACATCTTGGGGCCAAAATCGCCGACGCGAATCATGCCCTCCTTCAAGCCACCACTCGCATTGCCCGTGCGCCATTGACCAGCCTGGACATCTTGCACACGCTGCGTGTAGTAATTGCCCCACTCATGCATCACCGCCATCAGTTGCGCATCGGGCGCCACTTTGCGCATGTCGGAGTGGTAGGCAATCGCCATCTTGCCGCGTTCTTGCGCGGCCACCATCACTGCGTTGGTAGCGGTGTGAAATGTGATCACGTCGACCGACTGATTGAACAAGGTCATGGCCGCATCTCGCTCTTTGGCAGGATCAAACCAGGCATTCAGCCAAACCACTTTGACTTGCGCTTGGGGGTTCACAGAGCGCATGCCCAAAGTGAAGGCATTCAAACCTTGCAGCACTTCAGGAATGGGGAAACCTGCCACATAACCCGCCACATTGGACTTGGTCAGGCGACCGGCCGCCACACCCGCTAGATAACGACCCTCGTAGTAACGAGCGTTGGCCACGGCCACATTCACGTCAGTTTTGTATCCCGTGATCGATTCAAACTTCACATTGGGAAATTCTTTCGCCACTTTCAGCGTTGGTTCCATGTAGCCAAAGCTGGTGGTGAAAATGATGTCATGGCCTTGCTGAGCCAAGTCGCGCACCACGCGCTCCGAGTCCGCGCCTTCGGCGACGTTTTCAACCACGGTGGTTTTGACTGAGTTGCCCAAAGACTTTTCAACCGCCTTGCGGCCTTCGTCATGTTGGTGAGTCCAACCGGCCTCAAAGACAGGTGTCACGTAAACAAAGGCTGCTTTGACAGGCTTGTTGCCAGACGAGGCTGAGGCCTGTGCAGGCTGTGCCGCAGTGGCAGTTAAAGGGAAAAAGGGAGATAAAAAGCAGGCGGCCGCGATCACGGCAGCGAGGTTTTTGTACATGGTAGTCCTCTACATGGCTTCGGTTGAACAACATCAATGGCCGCCGAAGCGCAGACATTGAAACATCAAAAACACTTGCAAACCCTTGCAAATGCACGCTGTATTCTAATGCAGGTGTATAAAGTTCAATTTGTTTTGCAAAGTATGGGTTCGTCATGCATGTTCGTTTGATTCCTAGTGCCCTCCTCGTCGCATGCCTTGTTTCACCCGCTGGCTCATGGGCGCAAACGCCCGCCAGCACCTCTAGCACCGCCGTCACTCCCATCAGCGTACTGAAAGCCACGGCTCAGGTTGAAGGCATTACGGAATACCGACTGCCCAACGGCTTGCGCGTGTTGTTGGCGCCCGACGCTTCCAAGCCCACCACCACCGTCAATGTCACCTACTTGGTGGGCAGCCGTCACGAAAACTATGGCGAGACAGGCATGGCCCATTTGCTTGAACACATGGTGTTCAAAGGCACGCCCAAGTTTGGCAATCTGTTGCAAGAACTCGCCAAGCGCGGCATGGATTTCAATGGCAGCACTTATTTCGACCGCACCAATTACTACCAAACGTTTTCTGCCAATCCAGACAATCTGAAATGGGCCATCGAAATGGAAGCTGACCGCATGGTCAACTGCTTCATTGCCCGCAAAGACTTGGACTCCGAGTTTTCTGTAGTCCGCAACGAAATGGAAAGCGGAGAAAACAGCCCCTTCATGTCGCTCTGGCGAAGCATGGCGGCCACTGCCTTCGATTGGCACAACTACGGCAAAGCCACCATTGGCGCGCGCTCTGACGTTGAAAACGTCAAGATTGAAAACCTGCAAAACTTTTACCGCAAGTACTACCAGCCCGACAACGCCGTGTTGTTGGTCGCCGGCAAATTTGACCCTGACGCTACCTTGGCACTCATTCAAAAAGAATTCGGCGCCATCCCCAAACCCACGCGCATCTTAGAGCCCACCTACACCCAAGACCCCGTTCAAGATGGCGAGCGCGAAGTCACGGTTCGGCGTACGGGCGACACCCAACTTTCTGCCGTGCTTTATCACACCGCACCCGGCAGTCACATCGATTCAGCGGCGCTCGCGGCACTCTTTGAGGTGCTGGCCGACACGCCCAATGGCCGTCTGCACAAATCTCTGGTTGAGAAAAAACTGGCTGTCAGCGTCAACGCCATGAACTTTGATTTGGCCGAACGTGGCTACGTGGTTTTGATGGCAGAGCTCAGCAAAACGCAAAGTTTGAACAATGCCCGAAAAGCATTGCTCAGTGAACTCGAGGGCATTGCCCAAAAACCGATCACTGAAGCGGAATTGAAACGCGCCAAGGCCAGCCTGCTGAGTGCCATCGACAAAACCATCAACGACCCCCAAATGTTGGCTGTGCAACTCTCCGAGTCCATTGCCAATGGCGATTGGCGCTTGTTCTTTTTGCAACGAGACCGCATAGAAAACTTGACTGTGGCCCAGCTTCAAGCCGCGGCGCTCAATTATTTCAAAGCCAGCAATCGCACCTTAGGCCAATTCATTCCCACCAACGCCCCTGATCGCGTCAAAGTTCCCGAGACAGTTGACGTGGCCAAACTGGTCGCTGACTACAAAGGCAAAACAGCCGCCAGCGAAGGTGAAGTGTTTGATGTTGCCCCCGCCAACATTGAAAAACGCACACAGCGCTTGGCACTTGCCAACGGCATGAAACTCATCCTCACGCCCAAGAAAACCCGAGGCGAAACAGTCAGCGGCTATTTCACTTTGCGTTTTGGCGACGAGAAGTCACTGTTCAATCAAGCCACCACAGCCAACCTCACAGCCCACATGCTGATGCGCGGTACGGCACAACTGCAACGCGCAGAGATTGCAGCCAAATTGGATGAACTCAAAACACAATTGGAAGTGACGGGTGGCGGTCAAACAGTCAGCGTTCGGTTCGACACCCTTCGCAAGAACTTGCCGGCCGTTTTGAGTTTGGTCAAAGACATCCTTCGTGCACCCAGCTTTCCCGCCAAAGAGTTTGAATTGTTGGTGGACGAAAGCACGGCCAGCTTAGAAAGCCAACGCAGTCAACCCAATGCCAAAGGTTCACTGGCCATGGCATTGGCCTTGGAGGTCTATCCTCAAGGCGACATCCGTGCCACACGCAGTTTGGACGAATCCATTGCCTCTCTCAAAGCCGCAAAGCTGGCGCAAGTGAAGCAATTTCACAGTCAGTTTTACGGCGCTAACAACAGCGAATTTGCGCTGGTAGGCGACTTTGACAGCGAAGCCGTCAAAGCCCAACTCCAGCAATACTTTGGCAATTGGAAAAGCGCCAAAAGCTACACCCGCTTAAAAGCCGAACCTAAGCCCGTCAAAGCGCAAACCATCCAACTTGAAGCACCCGATAAAGCCAATGCTTTTTTCATTGCAGGCCTGCCCTTGTTGTTGCAAGACACCGACCCCGACTTTATCCCCCTGCAATTAGCAAATCGAATTTTGGGCGGCGGCACCAAGTCTCGTCTCATGGACCGTCTGAGACAAAAAGACGGCATCAGCTACGGCGCCGCCAGCCAACTCAGTGTCAGCGCGTTTGAACGCTCTGCGATGTGGGTGCTTTACGCCATCTATGCCCCCCAAAACTTGGGCAAACTCAAAAGCAGTGTTCAAGAAGAGTTGACCCAGTTTGCCAAAGAGGGGGTGACGGCTGAAGAGCTGGCCGATGCTAAAAAAGCTTGGCTAGAGGAACGCAAAATTGGCCGCGCACAAGACGCTTCATTGGCTGCAGGTCATGTGGCGCAAACTGCCGCCAACCGCACCATGGCCTTTGTTGAAAAGAACGATGCGCGCATCGAATCAAGCACCCTGGACGAGGTCAACGCGGCCATTCGCAAACACCTTGAGCCCAACAAGTTCTTGAATGTTTATGCGGGTGATTTTGTCAAGCAAGGCGACAAATAAATCAGTTTTTAAATAAAAAAACCGCTGCAACAGCAGCGGTTTTGGCAATGCCAGGCTTCATTACAAAACCAAATCCGTCAAACTGAGTTGGGTCACACCGACCAACTCAATTTGAAATTCAGCAGCCATTTTCAAGTCATGGTCCATACCGTCTTTGACTTGATCTTTTTCACTTAGGCCATTCCATTGATCATCGCAGGCGTTGCCACGCCACAGATCATCATTGTCGGAACCTGAAGTCGAATGAGCGTATGAGTTGACTGTTGTACTAGAAGTGACAGCGGCAGCGCTATAAGTCTTGGGCATTTTGGCAAAAATACCATCACCATCGATGTCGCTGAAAATGGTAGTTTCAATACGGCCATGTTCTGTTTCAATTTTAACGATGTTATTGCCATCGACTGACCAGCTTTCATCGCGGTCTATTTTTTCAAATTTAGCGCGGCCGTTTTTTATTTCGTAAACGGCTGTCACTGCGCCGTTGACAACTGTAAATTGATAACCCTTGTTTGCGTCGTTGCTCATATTGTTCCCTTTGATTGCAATGAAATTGCTTTGCTGAGAACTGAAATTTAACGAGGCCAGATGAAGCCAAGCTTAAGAGATAACTTTGCGGTCTTTGGGCCAAACCATGACCACTTGCAATCCGCCAAAATTGGGACTGGTACCCAATTGAACTTTGATTCGGTTCAATTGTGCAATTCTGCGAACAATCGACCAGCCTAGGCCACTGCCTGTGGTCTCGGTGCCAAGCACTCTGAAAAAACGATCACCCAAACGCACGCGATCGGACGCCGACATGCCAGGGCCACTATCTTCCACCTTCAGCATGGGTTCGGGGCCGTCCTGCCAAGTGACTTGCAATTGGGCACCCTCGGGGCTGTAACGGCTTGCGTTGTCAACCAAGTTGCGAACCACAATCGACAACCATTCGGGTTTGACATTCAGCAACAATTTATCTGGCGCTTCAAAATTCAAGCTTTGGTGCTTGGCAATCCACGCGTGTCCAGACTCGGCCAATTGTTGTCGGGTTAGTGCAATCACATCGACAGCCTGCTGGCTGAGCGTGTCTTCATAACGCTCGGCAGCATCTAAGCGTGAAAGTTCTAACAGTTGTGAAATGAGCCGAGTTGCACGGTCACAGCCATCCATAAGGGCTTGCAATGCTTGCTTTTGCGCCCCTGCCTCTGTGGCGCCCATGGCCACTTGCGCTTGCATGCGAATGGCAGCCACAGGCGTTCTCAATTCATGGGCTGCATCTGAGGTGAATTGACGTTCGTTGGCCATTTGAACTTCAACCCGTTTGAACAATTGGTTCAAAGCTTGCACCAAGGGTTGGACTTCTTTGACGGCCTTGGCTTCTTCAAGTGCTTGCAAGGATGCAGCTTTGCGCAAGCCAATTTCTTGACTCAAATGCCGCAGAGGTCCTAGGGATACGCGAATAGACCACCATATGAACAAAGCCATTAGCGGAAAGACCAAAAGTAATGGCACGATGGCACTTTCTAGGCCCGCATACAAAATATCTTGACGGTATTTACCAAGCTCGGCAACATGGATCCACACGTCTTTTTCTTGCCCCTGCGTACTGAAAATTCGCCAGACGTCCCCATCGACCTTGCGATCAATGAGACCACTCTCGCCAGGTTGCCTAAAAGGTGTTGTGGGCGCTTTTTCTGAACGCGCAACAAGCTGACCTTCATGCCAAACTTGATAGGCTACACGAGGCTGGTATTTGTGCAGGGTGGGACTGGTGGTGAAGTCCCTGTCGTTTTCGTGGCCATCACCCGACTGAACAACGAGGAAAGAAGCTGTTTGAGCCAGATGGGCATCGAGCAATTCATTGAGTTCGTGATCGGTTTCATACCAAGTCAGGCCCAACACCAACAACCATGCTGCAGCCGTGACCAACAACAAAGATGCAAGGAGACGAGATTGCAGCGAAGGACGCTTGTCAGTTGAGTGCATGGCCTATTTTGGCATGACGTAACCCACGCCACGAATGGTTTGAATGAGGTCATTGCCCAACTTGCGCCGCAAATGATAGATGTGCACCTCAACCGTATTGCTGCTAACTTCGGTGCCCCAACTGTAGAGGTGTTTTTCCAATTGCTCACGGGTTAAGACATGACCCGCATGCATCATGAAGGTGAACAACAGGTCAAACTCTCGAGCAGACACATCAACTGGCTGGCCCTTTAGACTGACCACCCGCGCTGTCGAATTGAGTTGGACATCCTTGACACTGATGGTGCTTTGAATTTCACCATGGGAACGTCTGACCAATGCACGCAATCTTGCAGCCAACTCTAACAAGTCGACAGGCTTGATCAAATAATCGTCAGCGCCAGCGTCCAGCGCTTCAATGCGATAAGACACCGCATCTTGCGCCGTCAAGATCAGGACGGGTGTTTTGATTTTCTTTTGACGAACTTTTTGGAGGCACATCAAGCCATCTTGGCGCGGCATACCCATGTCCAAAATAACCGCCTCGTGCACCTGTGTCATCATTTCTCGCTCGGCAGCCACACCATCTCGCACCCAGTCCACCTGAAAGCCGTGCTGCCCCAAGCCCGTTTTGAGGCCTGAACCCAATGTTTCATCGTCTTCTGCCAACAATACACGCATGGTGTGGATTTGCCTCAGGTCAATTGAAAAAACAAGAACGACACGACTGCCATGCCAAGCAAGACGGCCACCCACACATGATTGCTTTGGGCCACATCGGGACCCGCGCCATCGCGGCGGCCCGTCCACATGGGGCGCAAACCTTGTGATTTTTTGCTGAGTACCATTAGCATGACCAAAGCGATGTGCAAAAGTACAGCCATTAATAAAAAATTGCCAAAAAACTCGTGGATTTCAGACATCCAATCGCCAGTGATTTCATTGTAGATCGCATAACCCGAAAGCGTGATGAAAATAGAAATCAGGAATGTACTGAAAGCGGCAAGCGTTAAAACAATGGAAGACCACTTGCGAAAAGTTTGGGCGTTCCACTTCAACACGGCCTCTGGAAAATTCTGAAAGTCATTTATAAGTTCCTTCAGGGCTTCCAGCTTTCGCCAAGCAACGCTGAGCCTAGATTGACGGGGACCGAACATTCCCCAAAGCAAACGAAACACAACCAAGCCAAACAAGGTATAGCCCAAGCTCACGTGCAGCAGCCTGAATCGCTCGCTTTCAGCCGTCATGTAAGCTCCTACAAAAGAGAGCGCCATGAAGGTGTGAAACAAACGCATGGGCATTTCAACAATGCGCCTGCTGGGTGTGCAGGTCTTGGCGGATGGTGCCAATGTATTCAAGGTGTGATGAGTCATGGTGATTACTTTTTCCGAGTACTTGGGAGGTCCATCAAAGCGGAATGCGGACACGGTCGTCTTCAAAGTCGCCCATGTCTGCGCCTTGGTGGCATGCTTGACATTGCGCTTTGCCATTGATTGACTTGCGCGTCCAAACGGCTTTGTCGATCTTGCGGTGCTTCTTTTCAAACCATGTGGTGGTGGTCAACCTGTCGCCGGGTGATGAAGCCTCAACTCGCTTGTAGGTACCGCCTTGCGCTTGCAGCCAAGCGCCAATTTGACGTTCTGTTGCTTTGTCTAAGGATGCATCTGTGCCGTAATGCTTGTCTAAACCGCCCATGATGCGTTGCCATGACGGTTTAGACAGCATTGCTGGGGGATAAGCCATGTGACAAGATGCGCATTCAGTTTTATAGGCTGGCAACACGGTGGTGGACATGAGGGGTTTGTCAGCCATGGCCAGAGGCAACGTGCCAAACACCAAGGCGGCACAGAGGCAGACTCGCTGGGTCCAATTGTGAAAAGTCATTTCAAGTCCTTCAGGTAAGCCACAACATCTGCCTTTTCCAACGGCGTGCATTCTCGGTTCAGCACGTCTTTGCAGTTTCTGCGGAACCACTTTTCAACTTTGGCCGAATCAGAAAATCGCTCGGCGTTGACCATGGGTGCCAATGGCAAAATGGGTTTGCCCGTGCTGGCATGTCGACCAGGCAACAAGGGCGACGCGCCGTGGCAAGAAGCACAGCTCAATTCATTGACCGACTTGGCATTGAAAAAATGTTGCCCACGCAGGCGGTCGGCCTTTTGTCCAGCCGCTTGCTGATACTGCGTTAAGAGCGCATCAGGATTGGTATCGCCTGCAATTGCTGAACCGATCCAGAACACAGCAACGACAACAGCCCATAAGCTTCGACGTAAATACAAGGTAGATGAAGTCATGACGTGATGTTGACCAGGTCATCTGAAGCCATTCTTAAGAGCTCATCAGAATTGAATGCTGCAGACCATGAAAAAAGCCGCGCTTCTTGCGAAACGCGGCTTTTTTGTTGAGGACTGAGTGGATCAGTTTGGCACTTTGCCTTCCACGCCTTTGACGTAGAACTTGATACCGCCCAAGAACTTGTCGTCAGCCACAGCGTCTTTGGCCAACACTTCTTTGCCGTCCTGGCCCACGATAGGACCCTTCCAGATGGCGAAGCTGCCGTCTTTCAGACCGGCTTTGATTTCTTCCACTTTCTTCTTGGCATCTTCAGGCACGTCGGCTGCAACAGACACCATGTCGATAGCGCCTTCTTTCACGCCCCACCAGCTTTGGCCAGTCGACCATTTGCCTTCGAGGGCTTCACCCACGGCCTTGATGTAGTAAGGTGCCCAGTTGATGACCGCAGAACCCAAGTGAGCCTTAGGACCGTAAGCAGTCATGTCGGAATCCCAACCGAAAGCACGCTTGCCCATTTTTTCGGCAGTTTGCAACACAGCAGGTGAATCGGTGTTTTGCATCAACACGTCAGCGCCGCCGTTGATCAAAGCGGTTGCAGCTTCTGTTTCTTTGGGTGGATTGAACCAGTCGTTCACCCACACCACTTTGGTCTTCACTTTGGGATTGACTGACTGTGCACCCATTGTGAAGGAGTTGATGTTGCGAATCACTTCAGGAATTGGGATAGAGGCCACAACGCCCAAGGTGTTGGTCTTGGTCATCTTGCCTGCAATCACGCCAGCCATGTAAGCACCTTCGTAGGTGCGGCTGTCGTAGGTGCGCATGTTGTCGGCGGTTTTGTAACCGGTGGCATGCTCAAACTTGATTTCTTTGTTGTCGGCGGCGACTTTCAACATGGGTTCCATGTAACCGAAAGTGGTACCGAAAATGAGTTTGTTGCCTTGACCGGCCAAGTCACGGAAGACGCGCTCTGCGTCAGCGCTTTCTGGCACTTTTTCAACAAAGCTGGTGACGATTTTGTCGCCGAATTGTTTTTCAACGGCCTTGCGCGCGTTGTCGTGTGCAAATGTCCAACCACCGTCGCCCACAGGGCCAACGTAGGCAAACGCCACTTTCAGGGGTTCAGCCTTGGCTGCAGCGGCAGGCTTGGCCTCTTCTTTTTTGCCGCAAGCTACCAAAGCAGCTGCTGCAACGAGGGAGATCGCGGCGATTTTAAGAACCGACCGCTTGTTCAGTACTGTCATGAAATTTCCTTTATGGATGAACAGGGTTGCACGAGAAAAAACATTATGAACCGGGATGGAAGGGTTTGCCTAGTGAAGCAGGCATGTTGATGCGAATCCAAGCCGGATTTCGTGAGATCAGCGCCAGCACCACAATGGTGGCAATGTACGGCAAAGCCGTCAGCCACTGGCTGGGCACTTGCACGCCCAAACCTTGCAAGTGGAACTGAAGCATGGTGACCCCACCAAACAAATAAGCACCAAGCAAAATCCGAGCCGGTCGCCAGGTTGCAAAGGTGGTCAAGGCCAAAGCAATCCAGCCCTTGCCGGCCACCATGCCCTCAACCCAAAGCGGCGTATAGGCAATCGAGATGTAGGCACCTGACAAACCGCACAAAGCGCCACCAGCAACCACCGCATAAAAACGAATGCGGCGCACCGAATAGCCCAGTGCATGCGCCGATTCGGGGGATTCGCCCACCGATCTGAGCACCAAACCTGTGCGAGTTTTGTAGAAGAACCACATCAACCCAAAGACGAAAGCAATCACGCCATAGACCAAGGGGTGCTGCTTGAAGAAAGCAGAACCCACGAGTGGAATGTCCGCCAAAAATGGGATTTCAAAGCTGGGGCGCTGGGGTAACTTTTCTTGGACATAGCCAATGCCCACAAACGCAGAAAAGCCCACACCAAACAAACTGAGCGCCAAGCCTGTGGCGTATTGGTTGGTGCTAAGGTAAATCACCAAGACACCAAAGACAGCGGCCAAGACAGCCCCCGCACCCATGCCCGCCAAAAAACCCAGCCAATCACTGCCGGTGTGCACCACGGTTGCAAAGCCTGCAATGGCCGCACACAACATCATGCCTTCGGCGCCCAGGTTGACCACCCCCGCTCTTTCGTTGATCAGCAAACCCAGGGCAGCAATGGCCAAGACCGTGCCTGCATTCAATGTGGCCGCAACCAACAATGCGTACGATTCCATCACACCCTCCTGCTCTGCCAACGCAGGCGATAGGCCACCAGCGTGTCACACGCCAACAGACTGAACAACAACAAGCCTTGGAACACGCCTGTGATGGACTTGGGCAATCCCATGCGCGACTGCGCCAGTTCACCGCCAATGTAGAACATGCTCATGAGCACTGCCGAAAACACCATGCCCACAGGATGCAAGCGCCCCACATAGGCCACGATGATGGCGGCAAAGCCATAGCCAGCAGGCACATAAGGCGTTAATTGGCCTAAAGGGCCCGCCACTTCAAGGGCACCGGCCAAACCGGCGGCACCGCCCGATACCAACAAGGCGGTCCACAATGCCCGGCGAGAAGAAAAGCCAGCATAGCGTGCAGCGGCTGGCGCCAACCCGCCCACTTGCTGCGCAAAGCCTGCACGCGTTCTGAACAAAAAGATCCAGACAGCCGCCACACCGATCAGCGCCAAAATGAGGCCCACACTGACGCGAGAGCCCGACATGAGGCGAGGAATTTGGGTGACCGCTTCAAAGGTTTTGGTTTGCGGAAAGTTGTACCCCGCTGGGTCTTTCCAAGGACCATAGACCAAGTAGCCCAGCACCATGTCAGCCACATACACCAGCATCAAGCTGACCAAAATTTCGTTGGCGTGAAACTTGTCCCTGAGCCAAGCGGTGATCGAGGCCCAAAACATGCCGCCCGCAACACCCGCCAAAACAACGGCCACCACAATCCAACGGCCTGTTTCTTTGTCGGCCAGCATGGCCACACCACCAGCGGCCACAGCACCTATAACAAACTGGCCTTCAGCGCCAATGTTCCAAACATTGGAGCGATAACAAACTGCCAAGCCCAAAGCAATGACCAACAAGGGCGTGGCTTTGACCATCAATTCGCCCAAGGCATAGGCCGACTTAAGGGGCTCCCAAAAAAACATTTGTAGGCCACGCACTGGATCTTTGCCCAGCAGCACAAACAAACCAATGCCCAAGGCCACCGTGATGGCCAAGGCCAACAAAGGGGAGGCATAACGCCACACCTTGGAGTCCTGAGGACGCAACTCAAGCTTGAGCATGGGCCTCCCACAAACCACTCATCCACTCGCCAATTTGGGCAACGGTGGCATCTTTTCGGTCAATCGAGGGAGACAACTTGCCATTGGCCATGACATACAGGCGGTCAGAAATCTCAAACAGCTCGTCCAACTCTTCACTGACCACCAACACCGCACAACCGGCATCGCGAAGCGCCAACAACTCGCCGCGAATTTGCGCAGCAGCGCCAACGTCCACACCCCAAGTGGGTTGCGACACCAACAGCACTTTGGGGTTGGCATCGATCTCTCGGCCCACAATGAATTTTTGCAAATTACCGCCCGACAAAGACTGCGCGGCAGCTTGTGTGCCATTGGCTTTGACGTTGAAGCGGTCGATGATATTTTGGGCTTGTGTTTGCAGCACTTGCGTGTGAATCCAGCCACTCTGAGCAATGGCCTCACCGCGTGTGAGCAGCATGTTTTGCGCCAAACTTAGCGAGGGCACAGCACCGCGGCCAAGGCGCTCTTCTGGCACAAAATGCAAACCCGCTTGGCGGCGCTCGTCTGGCCCTGAATGGCCTACAGCTTGCCCTTGCAATTGAATCTCTTGGGCTTGTGCACGCGTGTCCTCACCCGACAAGGCATACAACAATTCACGTTGACCATTGCCAGAGACGCCAGCAATGCCCACCACCTCACCGGCACGAACCTGCAAACTGACTTGCGACAAATCGACGCCGAATTGGTCTTCTTTGGGCAAAGACAAATTCTTCACTTCAAACAACACAGCGCCTGGCTGGCGGTCTTGGTAAGTTAGGGCTGGCGGCTCTGCGCCAATCATCAAGCGACTGAGCGACGCATTGGATTCTTCACGGGGATCGCAGACACCCGTCACTTGGCCGGCTCGAAGCACCGTACAGGCCGTGCACAGTTCGCGGATTTCATGCAATTTGTGGCTGATGTAGAGCAAGCTACAGCCTTGGCTGACCAATTTTTTAAGCACCACAAACAGCTTGTCCACCGCTTGGGGCGTCAGAACCGAGGTGGGCTCATCCAAGATCAACAACTGCGGTTCGGTGAGCAAGGCCCGAATGATTTCAACCCGCTGCATTTCGCCCACGCTTAAGGTGTGGACTGGACGGGAAGGATCAATGTCCAAGCCGTATTCGGCCGCTTTCAAACTGATGCGGGCCGTGACTTCTGAGAGCTTGAGCGACTTGTCCAAACCCAGCCAGACGTTTTCGGCCACGCTGAGGGTGTCAAACAAACTGAAATGTTGAAACACCATGCTGATGCCCAAAGCACGGGCTTGCTGGGGATTGCGAATGTGAACGGGCTGGCCGTTGTATTGAATTTCACCCTCATCCGGCTTCACAGAGCCGTAGATGATCTTCATGAGGGTGGATTTGCCAGCGCCGTTCTCGCCTAAGACGGCATGTGCTTCACCCGGTCTCACCGACAAGGACACCGAGTGATTGGCGACCACGCCGGGGTACCGCTTGGTGATGTTGGACAGTGACAGTCGCGCTGGCTCAGGGGAATGCATGGAATTCTCAAAGTTCGATAAATTCTATCGATCTTTGAGACCCCAACCCTAGCAACTGGGGTGAATCTTTTTAAATACCTGCCAAGGACTGCAAACCTGTGGGATCGAGCAAGTTCAGCACCCTGCCGCCGCCACTGATGAGCTTGCGCTCCCTCAAATGCTTGAGCAGCCGTGAGAAAGTTTCAGGGGCAATGCCCAGTTGTGCGGCAATGAGTCGTTTGCGGTCTCGCAAGATGACCGCCATGCTGCCCTGTGCATCGGTAGGTTCGGCGTGCCGCAGCAGCCATTCGGCAAAACGGGCATCGGCATCCTTGGCCAAACGGCTCACAGCCACCTCGATCTGCTGCCTTTGGGCTTTGGCCAAATCCAGCATGAGGGTGTGCACCGGTTCGGGCAAGTTCTTCAAATAACTTTTGAATTGCCCCAAAGGCATGGCCTGGAGGGTCACAGGACTTTCGGCCAGCGCATCGACAGCGTGCGGCAGTCCCAACATAGTAGCCGCAGCCTCCAGCCAAAAGGGACCTTCCACCACGCCCAGTTGATGCACCATTTCACCGTTCTCAATCACCCCGAAGGCAACACGGCCACTGAGCAAATGCAAAGCCTTGCTGGCCGCTTGACCCCGTCGCAACAAGACCGTGCCAACTGGCAGGTCTTCAGCCGGAGTGGGGATGATGGTGAGAACGCGATTCAACATGCGCCGAATTTGCCAGAGCCTTGGCTCGGGCGTGTTGACGCACATCAATCATTTGTCACAACACCAAAATGGCGCGGAAGTCGTTCACATTGGTGTGCGTGGGCCCCGAAAACACCAAATCGTTGAGAGCTTGGAAATAACCGTAGGCGTCGTTGCAGCCCAAATGCTCGTCCAAATTGACGCCCGCCTGTTGCGCCCGAAGCAAGGTGTCTGGGGTCACCATCGCGCCAGCGTTGTCTTCAACCCCGTCAATGCCGTCGGTGTCTGCAGCCAAAGCCCACACACCAGCTTGCGCTTGCAGTCCCTGTGCCAAACCCATGCAAAACTCGCCAGCGCGTCCGCCGCGCCCTTCTCGTGGCTTGGCCCCGCCTTTGCTGGCGTTGCTGCGAACCGTGACAGTGGTTTCGCCACCGCTCAAAATGACACAGGGCTTGACGAAGGGACTTTTGCCATGTGCACTGGCGCGCGCCAAGGCTGCATGAACTTTGCCCACTTCACGCGATTCACCTTCAATTTCGTCGCTCAACACATAGACCCGCAAACCTTTGGACTCTGCCAAGGCTGCGGCGGCCATCAAAGATTGTTGAGGCGTTGCAATGAGGTGAACCGAGGTGTTGGCAAACATGGCATCACCTGGCTTGGGAGATTCCCAGGCACCACTTTCCAAAGCCTGTTTCACCGCAACTGAAATCTCGATGTTGTAGCGCTGCAAAATGTCGAGGGCATCTTGACACGTGGTGACATCGGGCACCGTGGGGCCACTGGCAATCACGGAAGGATCGTCGCCTGGCACATCGCTGATGGCCAAGGTGACTACCTTGGCAGGTGCGCAGGCTGCAGCCAAACGCCCCCCTTTGATGCGGGACAAGTGTTTGCGGACACAGTTCATTTCGCCAATGTTGGCACCGCTTTTCAACAGCCCCTGATTGATGCTTTGTTTTTCAGCCAGGCTTAAGCCTTCGGCCGGCAAAGTGAGCAAAGCAGAGCCCCCGCCAGAGATCAAAAACAAGACCAAGTCATCCTTCGTCAAACCTTTTGTCAGCGCCAAAATTTCTTCGGCTGCAGCCAGTCCTGCGGCATCGGGCACGGGGTGTGAGGCTTCGACCACTTTCAAGCGGGGCGCCACGCCTTCAGGGCGTTGGGGGGTATGACCGTAACGGGTGACCACCATGCCCGACAAAGGCGCATCTTGGGGCCACAAGGCTTCGACGGCATGGGCCATGGCACCGGCCGCTTTGCCTGCGCCCAAAACCAGGGTACGACCTTTGGGTGCAGCAGGCAAGAACGCAGGCGTGTTTTCCAAAGGCAGCGCCCTGGTCACGGCGGCATCAAACAATTGGCGCAAAAAAGTGCGGGGGCTTGACGCAATGTCGGGGTGAATTGAAATGGGATCACGCATGCAGCAGAGTGTAGTGTCTGACTTGAGTCCGATCAATTTCTTCGTGCAAAATCATTGCCATGACCACCTTGCTCATTCACAACGCTCACACCATTGCCACGCTCAACGACGCGGGCGATGAACTTCGCAACGCCTCCATCTTTGTCAGAGACAACTGCATCGAAGCCATTGGCCCTGCCGACAGCTTGCCCAAAACAGCAGACAAAGTGATCGACGCCCAACACCATGTAGTGATTCCAGGCATGGTGAACACACACCATCACATGTGCCAAAGTTTGACGCGCGCCATTCCAGCCGTCCAAAACGCCGAGTTGTTCAGCTGGCTCACAGGCTTGTATCCCATTTGGGCAGGTCTTCAGCCCGAGATGATTTACGCCAGCACGCAAACCGCCATGGCCGAATTGCTGCTGTCGGGCTGCACCACCAGCAGTGATCATTTGTACATCTACCCCAATGGCGTGAAGTTGGACGATTGCATTGCCGCTGCCCAAGAAATTGGCATGCGTTTTGTCGCCACCCGCGGCAGCATGAGTGTGGGCCAGTCCAAAGGCGGCCTGCCACCCGACCGTGTGGTGGAACAAGAAGATGCCATCTTGAAAGACACACAACGCCTCATTGAAACTTATCACGATGCCTCACATGGCGCCATGACACAAGTCGCTGTGGCACCCTGCTCGCCTTTCAGCGTCAGCCAAGACCTCATGCGATTGTCGGCAGAGATGGCACGCCACTATGGCGTTCGCCTGCACACGCACTTGGCCGAAAACGACCATGACATTGCCTACAGCCTCGAGAAGTTCAATCGCACACCCACGCAATATGCCGAAGACCTCGGTTGGTTGGGCGACGATGTGTGGCATGCCCACTGCGTCAAACTCGACGACGAAGGCATCTCACTCTTTGCCGCTACGCGCACCGGTATTGCACACTGCCCATGCAGCAACATGCGCTTGGCCAGCGGCATTGCCCCTATTCGCAAAATGATCGAAGCCGGCGTACCCGTGGGCTTAGGCGTTGACGGTAGCGCCAGCAACGATGCGGCGCACATGGTGAATGAAGCACGACAAGCCATGTTGCTGGCCAGACTGCGCAAGTCGCTTGAAGCCCCGCAAGTCAATGCCGAAGGCAAAACCATTTTTGGCTGCGACACCGCCCCCATGGAAATGACGGCGCGCGACGCACTGCGCTTGGCCACGCGCGGTGGCGCCGAGGTCTTAGGCCGCAAGGACATTGGGCAGTTGACGGTGGGTTACTGTGCCGACATGGCCTTGTTTGATTTGCGCAGCCTCAGTTTTGCTGGAGGCGCCGTCCATGATGCCATTGGCAGTTTGATGTTGTGTGCCAGTGCGCCTGCCGCCTACACGGTGGTCAATGGCCAAGTGGTGGTGAGCGAGGGTCAACTCACGCGCGTTGAATTAGGTCGAGTGATTGAGCGGCACAACCAATTTGCTGTGCAATTGGCGGCAGGTCACTGACCTGCAATTGCCAGGCTTTCTCGTACAAGCTTTCGCTTCAGTCCAGTTTGGCGCCAGCCAAGTACCAAGACGCGATGGTGTCACGTTCCTCTTGCGTGATGCCCGTGGCATTGTTCATCGGCATTTGCTTGGTCACGCTCACCTGTTGGTAAACGTTTTGCGCGTTCAACTGAATGCCTTCAAGCGAATCTAAGCGCACATTTTTCATTTGCACTTGGGCGCCGTGGCAGCTGAGGCATCGCTGATCAATGACGGATTTGACTTGGGCAAATGTGGCGGGCTTGGCTTGCGCATTCGCAGGCGCGCTGGATGACGAGCCCCAAGGTGCCATGGCCAAGATCACAGCCACAATCAAAGCCACACCCACTGCCGCAAAGGGCCATGGATTTTTGGCACGGCCCAAATGGTAGCCGTGGCGCTGGACGAAGAACTGACGAATCAAAGCGCCTGCAAACATCAGCACAAACAAAATCAACCAACGCTGGGGGTGCGTGTACAAAAAGCTGTAGTGATTGCTCAACATGGCAAAGATCACGGGCAGCGTGAAATAGGTGTTGTGCACACTGCGCTGCTTGCCGCGTTTGCCGTGAATGGCCAAGGCCATGGCGTCGTATTTTTCGCCGGAGGTCATGGCGGCCACCACTTTGCGCTGACCTGGAATGATCCAAACAAACACATTGGCACTCATGGCCGTGGCAATCATGGCGCCCACCAACAAGAAGGCGGCGCGTCCCGCAAACAATTGACAGGCCAACCACGATGCAAAGGCCACCACGCAAAGCATCAAGCCGGCAACGATCAGTTCACCATTCTTTTTAAAACCGAACAGGCGGCAGACCGTGTCGTAAACAAACCAAAACGCCACCAAGAAACCCAGCGCGGCTGAAATGGCCATGGCGGGCGACCAGTCCATCAGGGACTTGTCGATCAAATAGGTGCTGGCGTTCCACAAATACAAAACCGTGAAAAGCGCAAAACCAGACAGCCAAGACGAATAGCTTTCCCAATAAAACCAATGCAACTTGGTGTGAATTTTCTTGGGCGCCACCATGTACTTTTGCGGGTTGTAAAAGCCGCCACCATGCACGGCCCACATGGCACCGTCCACGCCCTTTTCAAGCAAGTCGGGCGAATTGGGTTTCAGCAGATTGTTGTCGAGAAAGACGAAGTAAAACGACGACCCAATCCATGCGATCACGGTGATCACATGCACCCATCGCAACAGCAAATTAAGCCAGTCCAGTAAATAGGCGTCCATGTTCAATTTCCAAATTGTTTACCGAAGTGTATACAATTTTTCAGGCTTGCAACAGCTGTGCCGCCACCGCCACTGCAATCACTTCAGGTTCTTTGCCTGTGATACCGGGTACACCGATGGGGCAAGTGACCTGTTGGCACTCTTCTTCTGTAAAGCCTCGCTCGACCAAGCGGCGCTTGAAGGTTGCCCATTTGGTGGCGCTGCCAATGAGGCCAATGAAGGCCAAGTCCTTGTGCTGGCGCTGGCGCTGCAAACAGGCGGCCACCACATCCAAGTCTTCGGCGTGGCTGAAACTCATGATCAAGACACGGCTTTGCGGTGCCAATTCAGGCACGGCAGCCTGCACCGGATTGGAGTGCTCACAGACCACCTGGCCTGGCACATCCGCAGGAAAAATTTCATCGCGGCTGTCGATCCACCGAACATGAAATGGCAATGGCGCCAGCACCTGAACCAGTGCTTTGCCAACGTGTCCGCCACCAAACAAGGCCAGTGGCCGAAATCGCTCAGCAGCTTGCGCTTGCATGAGTACTTGCAAACGCGGAGCGTCCTGGATTGTCACCCCTTCAAACTTCAAGACCAAAGCACCACCGCAGCATTGGCCCAAACTGGGGCCTAAAGCAAAGCGTTTTTCAAACGGCAACAGACCCTGAGCATGGGACGCTTGCAGGCATCGACGAGCCTCTGCAATGGCCTCAAACTCCAAATGACCACCGCCAATGGTGCCCAAAAAATTATCTCCAAAAACGGCCATGACAGTGCCTGCACCGCGTGGCACAGAACCTTGCGCTTGCAAAACCGTGATCCACACGGCAGGGGCATGTGCCAATTTCTCAAGAAGCGCGGGAATCCAATGCACGGAAGACGACTTTCAATTTGGGACTGTTCAAACCACACTGTACAGTGACAGAATGGGCCATTGCGAAAGAGGGGACAAATTTCAAATGACATTCACCGATGCGGCACGCCATTCTCTTCTGTACCGCGGCCTAGGCTGCGCTTTCATTGCAGCTTGGTTGGTGGGTTGCAGCACCCCACCACCGCCGCCTCAAGCTTCGGCACCGCCACCTGCCCCCGTTGTCATCAAACCCATCGAGCCTGCCAAGCCACAATTACCCACCTCCAACGCGCGCAATGCCCATGAGTACCGCGTTGATGCGGCCAAGCATCTCTACCAACTCAATGGCGCACGCATCTTCAAAGGTCGCATGCCGCCCATGCTCTATGCCGTCGGTGTACTGGACGTCGAGGTCGACAAGCAAGGGCAAGTCACGCGCACTTATTGGGTGAGAGCGCCAGGCCATGCCCCCGAGGTCATGAAAGAAATTGAAAAGACGGTGCGTCAAGCAGCCCCCTACCCTGTTCCGGCGCACCTGAACAAGGTGGTCTATTCAGACGTTTGGCTCTGGCACAAAAGCGGAAAGTTTCAGCTTGACACGCTCACAGAGGGTCAAGACTGAAACGGTTTAAACAGCCGCTTTGGCTTTCTCGCAAGTCATCAAAATCTTCTCGGGTGTTGCAGGCGCGCTCATGTGAACCACGGTTTTGTGGTCGGCACTGGCGCTCACAGCATCACGCAAGGCAAAGAAAGTTGACAAGGCCAGCATCAAGGGTGGCTCACCTACAGCTTTCGAATTGAAAGGCGTTGGCTTCAAATTGCTGCCGTCAAACAAGGTCACATTGAAGTGCTCTGGAATGTCGCCAGCCACTGGGATTTTGTAAGTGCTAGGGCCATGCGTGAGGAACTTGCCCTTCTTGTCCCAAATGCACTCTTCCATGGTAAGCCAGCCCATGCCTTGCACGTAGCCGCCTTCAATTTGGCCTTTGTCGATGGCAGGATTGATGCTCTTGCCAGCGTCGTGGACGATGTCCACGGCTTTGATCCAATATTCGCCTGTGCGCGTGTCAATTTCAACTTCACTGACAGAGGCGCCGTAGCAGTAGTAATAGAAGGCATGACCTGTGAGGGTGGCAAAGTCGTACTTAATTTCGGGCGTCATGTAGAAACCCGTGACCGACAAGCCCACACGGTCTAACCAAGCTTGCTTAGCCACCGCTGTCCACTCAACAGACTTGCCACCGCCGTGTGCCATGCTGTTGGCAAAGCTCACATCGGATTCCTTGCAGCCCAACATGTTGGCGGCCACTGGCGCCAAGCGCGCGCGCATTTGCGCCGTGGCATTCATGATGGCAGCACCATTGATGTCTGCGCCGCTGGAAGCAGATGTTGCAGAAGCGTTGGGCACCTTTTGTGTATCGGTGCCAGTGACTCGCACGTATTTGATGTCGATGCCCAAACCATCGGCGCACACTTGCGCCATCTTGGTATTCAGGCCCTGACCCATTTCGGTACCGCCATGGTTGCAGCTGACCGAGCCGTCCATGTAAATGTTGAGCAAGGCGCCGCCTTGGTTCAGCATGGTGGCCGTGAAGCTGATGCCAAACTTCAAGGGTACCAAAGCCAAACCACGCTTGCGGCGCTTGTTCACTTTGTTGAAGGCATTGACGCTGTCGCGGCGCTCGCGGTATTTGGCTTCTGAGGCCACTTGGTCAATCACCTTGTCGCCCACCCAATCGGCAATGGTCTGACCGTATTGCGTCACCATGGTGGCGGGGTTGCCAGAGACTGCGGGGTCTTTGTAGATGTTGAGCAAGCGCACATCCAAAGGATCTTTGCCAATGTCATTGGCAATTTGCTCAATGACAGTCTCAATGCCAAACATGCCCTGAGGACCACCGAAACCACGGAAAGCGGTGGCGCTTTGCGTGTTGGTTTTGCAGCGGTGGCTGATCAGTTTCAAATTGGGAATGTAGTAGCAATTGTCGATGTGCAAGCAGGCACGATCGTTGACAGGACCAGAATAGTCGGTGCTGTATCCGCAGCGTGACATGAGGGTGATGTCAGCACCCAAGATGCGGCCTTCGTCGTCATAACCCACTTCGTAGTCAATGCGGAAGTCGTGACGCTTGCCCGTGATCATCATGTCGTCGTCGCGGTTCACGCGCAACTTCACAGGACGCTGCAATTTGAACGCGGCCAAGGCGGCACTCTGGCTGAAAATGCTGGCATTGCCCTCTTTGCCGCCAAAGCCACCGCCCATGCGGCGGCAAATCACTTCCACGTCGTTGGTGCTGAGGTTCAAGGCCGATGCGGCTTCTCGCTGATTGCCATCAGGGTGCTGCGTAGAACAGTACAAGGTGAGTTGACCATCTTCACGCGGCACGGCGTATGTAATTTGGCCTTCCATGTAAAACTGTTCTTGCTGACCGGTTTCGGTGCTGCCCTTGACTTTCCGAGGTGCTTTGGCAATGGCTTCGGATGCATTGCCGCGCGTGATGCCTTTGGCGGGCATGACAAAACTTTGCGCTGCCATGGCTTCGTCAATGGTCAAAATGGGCTTGAGTTCTTTCACCAACACTTTGGCGTTGTGCGCAGCTTCGCGGGCATAGAGCATTTCTCGTGCGACCACCACGGCCACAGCTTGTCCAATGAACTCGACTTTGCCAACAGCCAAGAAAGGATCGTCGTGAATGATAGGGCCACAATTGTTTTCACCAGGGATGTCTTTGGCGGTGTAAACAGCCACCACACCATGCGCTTTCAAAATGGCTTCGCGGTCAATGCCGTCGCCAATCAGTTCGCCATGGGCCACAGGTGATTTGATGATGGCGGCATACAAGGTGCCCGCCAATTCAGGCATGTCATCGGTAAAGGTGGCACCACCCGTCACGTGCAAATGCGCAGACTCATGAATGACATCGGTGCCTTGTTGCAAACCAGACACGGGCAATAAATTGTGCAAAGAAATGGGCGCGTTCATTTAAGCCACCTCAGTCGTTTGTTGTTCAATGAAATCGATCACCAAGTTGCGGGCGACCAATGAGCGGTAAGCCCAGGTAGCGCGCAAACCATCGCGTGCCACAAAACTGGCAGCAATGGCCGCATCCAAGTCAGACTCTTTCACATCGGCAGGCGCTTTGCCTTCCAACACGGCTTCCAACTTGGGCGCACGGCAAGGTGATGGTGCCAAGCCGTTGTAGGCCAACTTCACGTTGCTCAACTTGCCACCCTTCAAGGTGTAAGTGATGGCAGCACAAGTGGCCGAGATGTCTTGCTCAAAACGCTTGCTGACTTTGTGGGCACGGAAGACTTGACCGGCTTGAGGCTTGGGCAAAACCACAGCTTCAATGAACTCGCCAGCTTGCAAAACCGTTTGTTTTTGGCCAGTGTAGAACTGGTCCAAAGACACTGTGCGAGTTTTGTCGCCACGGCGCAAGGTGAGCGTGGTGCCCAAGGCCATTAGGCAGGGCATGGAATCACCAATGGGTGAACCATTGGCAATGTTGCCTGCCAAGGTGGCTGTTGAGCGAATGGGGGGCGAGCCAAAACGGCGCAGCACTTCGGCAAAGTCTGGGTAAGCCTTGGCCACCAAGCCCTCCACTTCTGTGAGCGAGACCACCGCACCAATGTGCCAAGCTTGTGGCGTGTCTTTCACCTGCTTGAGTTCGGCCACGTTGCCCAAGTACACGATGTGATCTGGGCGTGAGAATTGTTTGTTCACTTGTAAGCCCACTTCGGTGCTGCCTGCAAGCAAGGTCGAGGTGGGGTGTTTGACCAAGTAGTCGGCCACTTCGGCCAATGTGGCGGGTGAGACAAACTCATTGCCTTTGCGTGTGCGAACCACGGGCTGAACAATGATGTCGCCTTCCAAACTCAAGGTTGGCGTGGATGCGCGTTGAATTTCTTTGAGCAAAGGCACGTCGGCTGCATCGTCAAGCTTCAGTGCAGCCTTGTTGCCACAGGCTTTGGACGCCGCATCCAAAATAGGGGCGTAGCCAGTGCAACGGCACAAATTGCCGCTGAGCGCATCGCTCACTTCTTGACGCTTGGGCGAAGGGTTGACTTGCACCAAATTCACCAAGCTCATCACGATGCCTGGGGTGCAGAAACCGCATTGGGAGCCATGGCAATCGATCATGGCTTTTTGCACAGGATGCAAACTGCCGTCGGGTTTTTTGAGGCTCTCCACCGTTTTGATGGACTTGCCATCCAAAGAAGGCAGCAATTGGATGCAGCTGTTGACGGCTTTGTAGTTGACCGCATTGCCGCTGTCATTCAAATCACCCACCATCACCACACAGGCGCCGCAATCGCCTTCTGCACATCCCTCCTTGGTGCCAGTGCGATGCAATTGTTCGCGCAGGTAATCTAAAACGGTGGTGGTGCGGCGCACGCCTTGGGCTTCGACGATTTGGCCGTCAAGCACGAAACGCACGGTGTTGGTCACTTGGCTCATGGTGGAAAAGTTTGGGGGTTGATTCAAAACAAGTTTGATTTTAGGGAGTTCACCCCGTTCTCGGGCGAAATCGACCAGAAATAATTGCGATTTAAGAGCCGCGGTAGGTCGAGTAACTCCAAGGGCTGACCAAAAGGGGCACGTGGTAGTGCTCAGCCACATGGGCCACCCCAAAATCGAGCGTCACCAGGTTCAAAAAGGACGGCTCAGGGAGCTGAACACCTTTGGCCTTGAAATAAGAGGCCACGTCAAACACCAAGCGGTAGGTGCCCTTTTGCAAACTGGCGTTGTCGTACAGCGGCCCGTCTGGATTGCGGCCATCGGCATTCAGGTGAAAGGTCTTGACCAAGGTGGCAAATTGGCCCTCGGTGGTGTAGAGGCTGACCTGCATGCCTGCTGCGGGGCAGCCGTGCATGGTGTCTAAAACGTGTGTACTCAAACCCATGATGTGTCTTTCCTAAAACTTGTCGACTGAAAGTGTATACACTTTTGGCTTTTGAAGCTATCATGACTTTCATGGAAACCTCATCGACCCACGCCATTGTCAGTGCGCTGACCAAAGCCATTGTCGAGCATCGCCTGATGCCAGGCTCCAAATTGGCGGAGCAAAAACTGGCCACCCATTTTGGGGTGTCCCGAACCTTGGTGCGCCAAGCCCTGTTCCAGCTGTCCCAAAATCGCCTCATTCGCATGGAGCCAGCGCGCGGCGCTTTTGTGGCCGCCCCGTCCGCCGACGAAGCCAAACAAGTGTTTGCGGTTCGCAGAATGCTGGAGATTCAAATGACGCGCGAATTTGTGCGCGACATCACGCCGGCCAAAATTCGCGCCCTGAAGGCCCACACCAAACAAGAGAAAGAAGCTGTGGCGCAAGAGGATGTGCACGGCCGCACCGAATTGCTGGGCGATTTTCACGTGCGCATTGCCGAACTCATGGGCAACCATGTGTTGGCGCAAATTCTGGGCGAACTCATTTCTCGCTGTGCGCTGATCACACTGATGTACCAATCGCTGAATGCCGCACAGCACTCCGCACACGAACACGAAGCCATAGTGGAAGCCATGGCCAAAAAAGATGTGGAGCTGTCTGCAAAGCTCATGGAAGAACATTTGATTTTTGTTGAGAACAGCCTCAGTTTCGACAAAAAAATTCCCACCCACGACATTTCGCTGGCCCTGTCATGACCTATTCCGCTTACGACTCTACGGCGCCCTACCCGCGCGATCTTCAAGGTTACGGCCGCACACCACCCCACGCACAGTGGCCTGGTCAAGCGCGCATTGCCGTGCAGTTCGTTTTGAATTACGAAGAAGGTGGCGAAAACTCTGTGTTGCACGGCGATGCAGGCTCCGAACAATTTTTGTCAGAAATGTTCAACCCTGCCAGTTTTCCAGAGCGCCACATCAGCATGGAAGGCATTTACGAATACGGCTCGCGAGCCGGTGTCTGGCGCTTGTTGCGTGAATTTGAAAAACGCAAACTGCCTCTCACGGTTTTCGGTGTTGCCACTGCGCTGCAAAAACACCCCGACGTGTTGGCAGCTTTTCAAGAATTGGGCTACGACATCGCTTGCCATGGCTTGAAATGGATTCACTACCAAAACATTGACGAGGCCACTGAACGTGCGCACATGGCCGAGGCCATGGACATTTTGCAAAAGCTCAGCGGAGAGCGTCCGCTGGGTTGGTACACCGGACGTGACAGTCCCCGGACGCGCCGCTTGGTGGCCGACTACGGCGGCTTTGAATACGACAGCGATTACTACGGTGACGACCTGCCCTTTTGGATGAAGGTTGAAAAAAGCGACGGCCAAGTGGCACCGCAATTGATCGTGCCCTACACCTTGGACTGCAACGACATGCGCTTTGCATTGCCCCAAGGTTATTCACATGCAGACCCCTTCTTTCAGTACATGAAAGACACGTTTGATGCGCTCTACAAAGAAGGCGATCCTCAAGGTTTGAACCGCCCCAAGATGATGAGCATTGGCATGCATTGCAGGCTCTTGGGCCGCCCAGGTCGCATCACCGCTTTGCAACGATTTTTGGACCACATTCAAGCCCATGACCATGTGTGGGTATGCCGACGCCTGGACATTGCGCGTCATTGGAAAACAACCCACCCCTACACACCATGACGCTTCAATTAGAACAACTCAACAAAGCCTCCACCGCAGAAGCTTTGCAACTGCTTGACGGTTTGTACGAGCACTCGCCCTGGATTGCTGAAGGCGCGCTCAAAATGCGACCCTTCGCCTCTTGGGCTCATCTGAAACATTGCATGGCGCAAGTGCTCAGCGATGCCGGTCGCGAAGCCCAAATTGGGTTGATCCGCGCTCACCCCGAACTGGCTGGCAAGGCCATGGTGCGCAAAGAACTGACTGCGGAATCTACCAACGAACAAACCAAGGCAGGCTTGACGGAATGCACCGCAGAAGAGTTTGAAAAAATTCACAAACTGAATGCGGCCTACAAGCAAAAATTTGGCTGGCCCTTCATTTTGGCGGTGCGGGGCCCTCGTGGTGTCGGTTTGAACAAACACCAAATCATCGCAAGCTTTGAGCGTCGCCTGCACGGCCATCCCGATTTTGAATTGGCCGAGTGCTTGCGCAACATTCACCGCATTGTAGAAATTCGCTTGAATGACAAAACCGGCTGCCACCCTGACCAAGGCGATGAAGTGTGGGACTGGCACGAAGCATTGGCACAGCACAGCGACCCAGGCTTCAAAGAGAACGGCCAACTGACCGTGACTTACCTCACCCAGGCCCACCTGGCTTGTAGCGCCAGCATTCAGAGCACCATGAAATCTGCGGGTTTTGATGAGGTGTATGTGGACGCAGTGGGCAACGTGGTGGGGCGTTATCACCCTGCACAAGAGGGCGCCAAGTACTTGCTCACAGGCAGCCATTACGACACCGTGCGCAACGGCGGCAAATACGATGGCAGATTGGGCATTTATGTGCCGATTGCCTGCGTCAAGAAATTAGCTTCAACAAAATCTCGTCTGAAATTTGGCATTGAAGTGGTGGCCTTTGCAGAAGAAGAAGGCCAACGCTACAAGGCCACCTTCTTGGGCTCGGGCGCCTTGGTGGGTCAATTCAACCCCGCTTGGCTGGACCAAATGGACGTCGATGGCGTGTCCATGCGAGATGCCATGAAGCAAGCAGGTTTGAATGAACACGACATTCCCAAAATTCAACGCAATCCAGCAGATTACTTAGGCTTCATCGAAGTTCACATTGAACAAGGCCCTGTGCTGAACGAGATGAACTTGCCCTTGGGCGTGGTCAGCTCCATCAATGGCAGCGTGCGCTATTTGTGCGAAATGATGGGCACTGCCAGCCATGCAGGCACCACCCCCATGGACCGCCGCCGAGATGCGGCCACAGCGGTTGCTGAACTGGCGCTCTTCATGGAAAAGCGCGCCGCTCAAGATGGTGACTCGGTTGCCACGATTGGCCAACTCCAAGTGCCCAATGGCTCGATCAACGTGGTGCCTGGCAAATGCCTTTTCTCGATGGACATGCGCGCGCCCACCGACCCACAACGGGACGCGCTTGAACGCGATGTCTTGCAAGCCTTGGACGACATTTGCGAACGTCGCGGTTTGGTCTGCAAACGCGAAGCAACCTTGCGCGCCCCCGCCGCACCTAGCGCACCTGAGTGGCAAAAGCGTTGGGAGCATGCGCTGAAAGACTTGGGCGTACCCTTGTTTGTGATGCCAAGCGGCGCCGGCCACGACGCCATGAAGCTGCATGAGGTGATGCCCCAAGCCATGTTGTTTGTGCGCGGCGAAAACAGCGGCATCAGCCACAACCCTCTGGAATCCACCACCACAGATGACATGCAGTTGTGCATCGACGCCTTTGCCCATGTCCTGCACCACCTCGCTTAACATTTTCAAAATCACATGACTGCCTCCACCCAACAATACGCTCAACTCGATCAATGGATCGATGCCCACTTCGATGAGCAAGTGAAATTTCTGCAAGCCTTGGTTCAAGTGCCCACAGACACACCGCCTGGCAACAATGCACCGCATGCAGCCAAGACCACCGAACTCTTGAAAAGCTTGGGTTATGTGGCTGAGCAATTTCCAGTCCCTGAAGCAGAGGTCAAAGCCTACGGTTTAACCTCACTCACCAATCTAATTGTTCGCAGACCCTTTGGTGCAGGCGGCAAAACCATTGCTCTGAATGCACACGGCGATGTGGTGCCTCCCGGTGAAGGATGGACCCATCCTCCCTACGGTGCTGAAATTGAAAATGGCCACATGTATGGCCGCGCCACAGCGGTCAGCAAATGCGACTTCTCTACCTTCACCTACGCACTTCGCGCGGTTGAAGCCTTGCGCGATCAACAGCAGTTGGCACTCAAGGGCAATGTGGAATTGCACTTCACTTACGACGAAGAATTTGGTGGTGAAAAAGGCCCAGGTTGGTTGCTAGACAAGGGCGTCACAAAACCTGATTTGATGATTGCGGCTGGGTTCAGCTATCAAGTGGTCACGGCCCACAATGGCTGCTTGCAAATGGAAGTGACGGTTCACGGCAAGATGGCTCACGCAGCCATTCCGGAAACAGGCGTGGATGCTTTGCAAGCGGCGGTTCACATTCTGAACAACCTGTACGCGCAAAATAAACGCTACCAACAGATCACCTCCAAAGTTGAAGGCATCAACCACCCCTACTTGAATGTGGGCCGCATTGAAGGCGGCACCAATACCAATGTGGTGCCCGGCACGGTCAGCTTCAAACTCGACCGCCGCATGATTCCAGAAGAAAACCCTCAAGAGGTGGAAGCCAACATTCGCGATGTGATTGCGCAAGCTGTAACGGAATTCAACCAAGGCCGCGCTCAAAATGCGCAAGTCCGCATCGACATCAAACGCTTGCTCATGGCGCACGCCATGAAGCCGCTGGCAGGCAATGCGCCTTTGGTCCAAGCCATCCAACAACATGGAAGCGACATCTTTGGCGAACCCATTCCTGCCATGGGCACCCCCCTCTACACCGACGTGCGCTTGTACGTGGAAAAAGGCATTCCTGGCGTGATCTACGGTGCAGGCCCCCGAACCGTGCTGGAATCCCACGCCAAACGCGCCGACGAGCGCCTGAATTTGGAAGATTTGCGCAAAGCAACCAAAGTGATCTCACGCACCCTTTTGGACTTGCTTCAGGGCTGAAGAACCAACTTAGGGCGTTTGCGACAACTTTTTAACCGATCTACGTCAAAAATCGTATACATTTTGGAACACAAACGCCCTTCGAACCCCCCTCATAATGGCATTGATATTGCTTGTTGTTTTGCAATCTTTTGTCATACCCTTTTGGAGCTTTCATGAAAAAACGTTTCTTGCTTAAAACCACTGCAGCCTTGTTGGCTGCCTGCACATTGGGCTTGGCCCAAGCTCAAACAACGCCCATCAAGTTCCAATTGGACTGGCGCTTCGAAGGTCCTGCGGCCTTTTTCTTGACACCCGTCGCCAAGGGTTATTTCAAAGATGCGAAATTGGATGTCACAGTTGACGCAGGCAACGGTTCTGGCGGTGCGGTGACACGTGTGGCCTCTGGTAGCTACGACATTGGCTTTGCCGACTTGGCTGCGCTGATGGAATTCCACGCCAACAACCCCGACGTGCCCAACAAGCCTGTGGCCATCATGATGGTCTACAACAACACGCCTGCTTCTGTCATGGCGCTGAAAAAATCTGGCATCAAAACACCCGCCGATTTGGCTGGCAAGAAATTGGGCGCACCTGTGTTTGATGCAGGACGCCGTGCATTCCCCATCTTCCAAAAAGCCAACAACATTGGCAACGTGGCATGGACAGCCATGGACCCCCCCTTGCGTGAAACCATGTTGGTTCGCGGCGATGTCGATGCCATCACAGGCTTCACCTTCACCTCTCTGCTCAACATTGAAGCACGCGGTGTGAAGGCCGATGATGTGGTGGTCATGCAATACCCCGATTTCGGCGTGAAGCTCTACGGCAACGTGATCATTGCCTCCCCCAAAATCTTGAAAGAAAATCCAGCCGCTGTGAAGGCCTTCTTGTCTGCTTTCACCAAAGGTGCGAAAGACGTGATTGCCAACCCTGCAGCCGCCATTGCGGATGTCAAAGCTCGTGACGGCATCATCAACGTGGAATTGGAAACTCGCCGTTTGCAGTTGGCCATCGACACCGTCATCAACAGCCCCTCTGCCCGCGAAGAAGGTTTTGGTCAAGTCAAGGGCCCACGTTTAGCTTTGATGGCCTCCCAAGTTTCTGATGCCTTCAATACAAAGACTCGCATCAAGGCAGACGACGTCTGGAACGGTTCTTTCTTGCCTAGCGCCAAAGAACTCGACATCTTGCCTAAGCCCAAGAAGTAAATTCCGATCTCCTGATTGAACAAGGCGGCCTGTTTTGAGCACTCCCAATTTCGTTGATTTTCAAAATGTTTGGTTGGCCTACAACGACGAGTTGTTGGCCCAAAATCACTTTGCAGTTGAAGACATCAATTTGCAAGTCAAACAAGGCGAATTCATTGCCATTGTGGGTCCATCGGGCTGCGGCAAGTCCACCTTCATGAAGCTCACCACGGGTTTGAAAAAACCCAGCAAGGGGCAAATCATGGTGGACGGCCAGCCCGTCACAGGCCCCTTGAAAATCAGCGGCATGGCTTTTCAGGCGCCTTCTTTGCTGCCTTGGCGAACCACCCTCGACAACGTCTTGTTGCCTCTGGAAATTGTGGAGCCTTATCGCTCGCAATTCAAACAACGCAAGCCAGAGTTTGCCGAGCGCGCTCGCAAGTTGCTACAAACCGTTGGCTTGGCGGGTTACGAAGACAAGTTCCCTTGGCAACTGTCGGGCGGCATGCAGCAACGCGCCAGCATCTGCCGCGCTTTGATTCATGAGCCCAAGATGCTGCTGCTCGACGAGCCCTTTGGTGCCCTCGACGCCTTCACACGCGAAGAGTTGTGGTGCATCTTGCGCGATCTTTGGACCGAACAAAAATTCAACGTGATTTTGGTCACCCACGATTTGCGCGAGTCGGTCTTCTTGGCTGACACCGTTTACGTGATGAGCAAAAGTCCAGGACGTTTTGTGGTCAAGCGAGAAATTGATTTGCCACGTCCACGCGATTTAGAAGTGACGTACACCCCCGAATTCACCAGCATCGTTCACGATTTGCGAGGGCACATTGGTGCCATTCGCAAAGCCGGTGCGGTCATCAACCAATAAGCAGGTGATTTGTGAACAAGAAAACGCTCGAAACATCTGCACCCTGGATTTTGTTGGTGCTCACGCTACTCATTTGGCAAGGCCTCTGCAGTTTCTTCAACGTCTCGGAATTCATTTTCCCCAGCCCCTACCGCATTGCGCAGCAAACCATCGAGTTCCGTGATGTGATTGCTGCCCACGCATGGCGCACCTATTGGGTCACGATGGCGGGCTTTGGCATTGCCATCGTGGTGGGCGTCTTGTTGGGCTTTGTCATTGGCAGCTCGCGTTTGGCCTATGCTGCGGTCTACCCGCTCATGACCGCCTTCAATGCATTGCCCAAGGCGGCCTTCGTGCCCATCCTGGTGGTTTGGTTTGGCATTGGCATTGGCCCCGCCATCCTCACTGCCTTCTTGATCAGCTTCTTCCCCATCATGGTCAACATCGCCACTGGTTTGGCCACCCTCGAGCCTGAACTCGAAGACGTGTTGCGCGTGTTGGGCGCCAAACGTTGGGACGTCTTGGTCAAAGTAGGCCTGCCCCGCTCCATGCCTTACTTCTATGGCTCCTTGAAGGTGGCCATCACATTGGCCTTTGTGGGCACCACGGTTTCCGAAATGACAGCGGCCAACGAAGGCATCGGGTATCTACTGATCTCAGCAGGTTCTGCCATGCAAATGGGCTTGGCCTTCTCGGGTTTGGTGGTGGTGGGCGCCATGGCCATGGTGATGTACGAGCTTTTTAGTTACATTGAGAAGCACACCACCGGATGGGCTCACCGCGGCTCACACAACGAATAAAGCCAAAGCTTTCGGCCTTATTTTCAGATCCGCTCTAAAGGCTTGACCTTTCGAGCCGATTCCCTACGATGCACCGTTAATTCGCCAAGCCAATTCGGCTTGGTCTTAACGCGTCCTTGCAGCAGGGAGTTTCTTTCATGACCACAACAGACGAGCCTCAAGATCAGGCCAGGCCGGCAATCGTTGACCCGGGCACCCCCAATATCTGGGACATTCTGTTCTTGCTTCTCTTGGCATTCGCCTTAGTTTGCGTGGCTTGGGTGGGCGTGTTGTCGCATGAAGAGGGCAACAAGAATGAAATCACCAAACAAAATGGCGAAGCTTGGGTGAAATGGCTCAAGGACAACAGCGAACCCCGAATGCAAGAAGACTTTGCCATCGAAAGTTGTGCAGCCAGTGCCATGGAACGACGTCGCTGGGGCGATTGTTACAACGACATTCTCGAGAATGTGAAAGAAATCAAGGTTCTTAAGAATGCCTTCACTGGTGAATCTTTGAACTTCATTGCAAAGTGCGATCCGAAAGACAGAAGCACCATAGGCAACATCAGTTTAGAAAAAATAGTGCCCACACCGCCAGGTTCAGCAGTACCCACAGTTGCATCCCAATTGGTGGACATTGACGCCATCGATACGAAGATAGCCCTCAAAGTCACAGTATGTGACAAAGGTGGTTATCCCATCAAAGTTGACGAGTTTGAGTTTTAAGAGGTTTCAACATGGAAATCAAAAACATTGAAGCCCAACTGCTGAAGCACGAAGCAGAAATTTCGAGTGACCTGCCATTTCGAAAATGGCTATATGCATGGCTGTTAGACCCTCACATTGAAGGCAACTACCAAAAAACCATCGAACATTGGATTGGCTTGCTGATTGTGGCCAATTTGTTCGCACTGGTGTTCGAACATATCCCTGCCATTTATGAACCCAATCAATTTTGGTTTCATTACTTCGACGTAGCATCCGTCATCGTCTTCTCCATCGAATACGTTCTTCGGCTTTATTTGGCGCCAGAAGACGACGAATTTAAAAAGCATCGCTTTTCCCGTCTGCGATACGTCAGCAGTCCTTTTGCGCTGATTGACCTCATTGCCATTCTGCCCTTCTTCTTGCAAGCCTTCGTCTCGATCGATTTGCGCTTCTTGCGGTTCCTGCGCTTGCTGCGAATTTTGAAACTTTTCCGAGTTTTAATTCCCGCCGTCAAAGAGTTCAGAAAAGCCAACCAAGGCAGAACCTTCCGCCAAAAAGTCCATGCGTTGGTATTCCCCAGTGAATTCGGCGGTGAGTTGCACCACATATTTGACACCTTCATTGTCATTTGGGTGGTGATTTCCGTGATTGCTGTGGTTTTGGAATCTGTGCACAGCATTCACTACCTGCTGAACCTTGAATTTCTGATTTTGGATGCTATTGCGGTGAGCGTGTTCACCATGGAGTATCTTTTGCGCTTGTATTGTTGCGTGGAAGAACCGGGTTATCAAAAAGCCGTAGCCGGCCGTTTGAAGCTGGCCAAGTCAACATCATCCATCATCGACCTTTTGGCCATCGCACCATTCTTTCTTGAAGTGTTTTTGCACCATTTGTTCGACTTGCGATTCATGCGAGTTTTCCGACTGCTGCGACTGCTCAAATTGACACGCTACACAGGGGCCACTCAATCATTGTCAAAGGTTGTGGCACGGGAATGGCCCGTGATGGCGGCATCTGCATTCATCATGTTGCTTCTGGTTGTCATGACTGCCAGCTTGGGTTATCTCTTTGAGCACGAAGCGCAACCTGAAAAATTTGAAAACATTCCCCAATCCATCTATTGGGCTGTGATCACATTGGCTTCGGTGGGTTACGGTGACATATCACCTGTAACGCCCGCTGGGCGCGCCATGACCATTGTGCTGGCGCTGATCGGTATTGGTATTTTTGCCATCCCGGCGGCCTTGCTGTCAGCAGCTTTTGCCGACCAACTGAAGTCAGATCGCGAAGCGCTCGTCAACACCATCTACGAAATGCTTGCAGATGGGCACATTGATGAAGAAGAAGCGGAATTCATCAAATCAGAAAGCAAGCGTCTTCACCTGACCGATGACGATTTGCGGCGCTTGGTCGACAAAGCCAAAAAAGAACGTGAGTTGATGGACGACGTGTCGATCTTGCCTTTGCATAAAATAGCATCGAATCCCGAACACACCATTGAGCACTTCAAATATCTGCTGGGTCAAATCAGGCAACTGAATTTGCTGGCCGACCAAGAACAACTCAACGAAACCTTGGACAAGCCTGACCGCTTGACCTCTTCCGATAAACAACTGTGGCGCTTGATCAACCGTCAAGAAGCACCACCCACCTGAAGACAAGCATGTATGGCATGGCGCGCTGAACTCCAATTGGATTACACACTCGAGTCACAGCGCACCGTTGCCAGACATTCGCATCAGGGTCCGCTGCGCATCCTCAAAAGCCTTTACCCCGAAGGCGACGCCATTTGCCACAACGTCTTGGTACACCCACCCGGGGGTTTGGTTGGCGGTGACACCATCGACATTCAAATCTCTGTTGCTTCTGGTGCCCATGGTTTGGTCAGCACGCCAGGCGCCACACGGTTTTACAAATCAGGCGGCCATCCGGCCTTGCAACAAGTTGTTGCCCATGTCGCCGATCAAGCACGGCTTGAATGGTTGCCCTTAGAGGCCATTGCCTACAACGACTGCGAAGGCACCAACCGAGCTGTATTCAACTTGGCGCCAGGCGCTGAATTAATCACATGGGATGTGACCGCACTGGGTCTGCCCACCTCGGACCAAGCTTTCAAGCAAGGCCATTTTCAACAGCACCTGGAAATTCCAGGGGTTTGGTTGGAACGTGGCAACATTCAAGGCACCGATGCGCGATGGCTCAACAGCCCACTGGGTTTGGCCGGACAAAAATGTTTGGCCAACTTGGTCTTTGCGTGTGGATCGCCCATTGCCGCTGAACGCGCAGAACGCGCCTTAGAGGCCGCACGGCTGGTGATAGAGGCTCACCCCTTGAAACTGCAGGCAGGCATCACCTGTGCTCACCCGCAGGTCCTTGTGCTGCGTGTCATGTCGCCTTTGGTAGAACCCACCATGGATTTGCTGAAGCAAGTCTGGGCAACTTGGCGCCACACCCTGTGGAACCTGCCCAGCGTGCCGCCCAGAATTTGGAGCGTTTAAATGGCCACCAACTGTCGAATGCCCTTGGCCTGCATTTCATGGCCCGGGCCTCTGGCAATCACTTCGCCGCGTTCCATGACCAAGTAAGCATCGGCCAGTTCTTCGGCAAAGTCGTAGTACTGCTCGCACAGCAACACGGCCATGCGTTGGCCTTGCATGCCTTCATCCGCCAGCTTTCGTATCACTCGGCCAATGTCCTTGATGATGCTGGGCTGAATGCCTTCTGTGGGCTCATCCAAAATCAGCAACTTGGGCTTGGCGGCCAAAGCGCGTGCAATGGCCAGCTGCTGTTGCTGTCCGCCCGACAGGTCACCGCCACGGCGGTGCAGCATTTGTTTCAAGACAGGAAATAGTTCAAACAATTCCGCGGGAATGGGCGTGCCGCCAGGCTGAGTGGCCAGACCCATCATGAGGTTTTCTTCAACCGTCAGCCGTGCAAAGATCTCGCGACCTTGCGGCACATACCCCACACCCGCACGAGCGCGCTCGTAGGGCGTCGCCTTGGTGAGGTCTTGCCCACCTAAAACCACCGCGCCACTTTTGATGGGCACCACACCCATCAAGGACTTGAGCAAAGTGGTTTTACCAACGCCATTGCGCCCTAATAGCACTGTCACTTCGCCCTGCTTGGCTTCCAAACTCACATCGCGCAAGATGTGCGAACCACCGTAGTACTGCTGAATGTTGTTGACCGTTAAATTCATATCACCTCGCCTCAACGGCCCAAATAAACTTCAATCACACGCTCGTCCGCTTGCACTTGGTCCAGGGTGCCTTGTGCCAGCACAGAACCATCGCACAACACAGTGACGATGTCAGAGATCGTTTTGATAAAGCCCATGTCGTGCTCCACCACCATCAAAGAATGCTTGCCTTTCAAGGTCAAGAACAACTCGGCTGTTCTTTCGGTTTCGTGATCGGTCATGCCGGCCACGGGTTCGTCCAACAACAAGAGCTTGGGGTCTTGCATCAGCAACATGCCAATCTCGAGCCATTGTTTCTGACCGTGACTTAGATTGCCCGCTTGCGTCAACACACTGTCGGCCAAATGAATGGTGTGCAAGACCTCCGCCAATCGGTCGGATTGCATCGAGTCCAACTTGAAGAACATGGACGCTTTCACACCCTTGGGTGTTTTGAGCGCCAGCTCCAAGTTTTCGAAAACGCTGAGTTGCTCAAACACGGTGGGCTTTTGAAACTTGCGGCCAATGCCTAACTGCGCAATCTCGGGTTCGTTGTGGCGCAGCAAGTCGATGGTGCTGCCAAAGAACACTTGGCCTTCATCAGGACGGGTTTTACCCGTGATGATGTCCATCATGGTGGTTTTGCCAGCGCCATTGGGGCCAATGATGCAGCGCAACTCACCAGGGGCAATGTCCAAGGACAATTTGTTGATGGCTTTGAAACCATCGAAGCTGACGCTGACGTCTTCCAAATACAAAATGCGGCCGTGGGATACATCTACCTCGCCAGGCGTGTGGATGCGGCCATAGCTGGCATCACGTCCGCCCGATTCAGTGGCTGTTGAAGAATAGGCTTCTGGGGCATGCGCAGCGGCACGCTGCGCGCCTTGTTTCATGAGGTCAGGGGTCATGAACGGCCTCCTTTCAATCGCTGCACCAAGCCCACCACCCCCTGTGGCAAGAACAAGGTCACGGCAATGAACAAAGCGCCTAAGAAATACAACCAAAACTCTGGTGCAGTGACTGTCAGCCAACTTTTGGCACCGTTGACCAAGAATGCGCCCACCACGGGACCAATCAGACTGCCACGGCCACCCACTGCAGCCCACACGGCAATTTCAATCGAATTGGCAGGGCTCATCTCACCCGGATTGATGATGCCCACTTGGGGCACATACAAGGCACCCGCGACACCGCACATGACAGCAGAGATCACCCAGATGCTGAGCTTGTAGGGCAAGGGTGAATAGCCAGAGAACATGACACGGGACTCCGCATCACGAATGGCTTGCAAAACGCGTCCAAATTTGCTGCGAATGAGCCACCGGGCCATCAAGAAAAAGCCGAGCAAGGTGATGCCGGTCAACACAAACAAAATCATGCGCATGTTGGGTGTGGCCAAAGGCAAATCCAAGATCCGTTTGAAATCGGTAAAGCCATTGTTGCCACCAAAACCGGTTTCATTGCGGAAGAACAAAAGCATGGCAGCAAAGGTCATGGCCTGCGTGATGATGGAGAAGTACACGCCTTTGATGCGGGAGCGGAAGGCAAAGTAACCAAACACGCCCGATACCACCGCAGGCACCAAAATGATCAACAAGAGTGTGGCCACAAAGCTGTCAGACAGCGCCCAGTGCCACGGCAACTCCTTCCAGTCCAGGAACACCATGAAGTCGGGCAAGTTGCTTTTGTAATTCCCATCGGTGCCAATCTGGCGCATGAGGTACATGCCCATGGCATAGCCGCCAATGGCGAAAAACAAACCGTGGCCCAATGACAAAATACCGGTGTAACCCCAGATCAAATCCATGGCCAAAGCGCAAATGGCGTAGCACATGATTTTGCCAATGAGGCTGACAGCGTAATCGCTGAAATGCAACCAGTGACCCTGTGGCACCATCAGGTTCATCAAGGGAACGCACAGGCAAACAAACAACAATGCCAACAAGAAGGCTGTCCAGCCTTTGCCCGTGAACAAAGGTTCACGACCCGGCAATTCAATTTTTGAAGTATTCAAGTTTGTCATCTCAAGCCTCCGCGCTCCGACCCTTCATGGCAAAAATACCTTGCGGGCGTTTTTGGATGAAGATGATGATGAACACGAGGACACAAATTTTGGCCAACACGGCACCTGTCACACCTTCCAAGAGCTTGTTGACCAAGCCCAAGCCAAGGGCTGCATACACAGTGCCAGCCAGTTGCCCCACACCGCCCAAAACAACCACCATGAAGGCATCGACGATGTAGTTCTGTCCTAAGTCAGGCCCCACATTGCCCACTTGACTAAGGGCACAGCCCGCCAGGCCAGCAATACCCGATCCCAAGGCAAACGCATACGTGTCTATGCGCGCCGTGTTCACGCCCATGCAGGAAGCCATGGGACGGTTTTGCGTGACACCGCGAACAAACAGACCTAAACGTGTTTTGCCAATCACCAAAGACATGGCCAGCAGCACAGCCGCAGCAAAAGCAATGATCACCAAGCGGTTGTAAGGCAAGGTCAAATTGGACAAGACTTGAATGCCGCCACTCATCCAAGCGGGGTTTTCGACACCCACGTTTTGCGCGCCGAACAAAGAGCGGACCGCCTGCATCAAAATCAAACTGATGCCCCATGTGGCCAATAGAGACTCCAAAGGCCGGCCATACAGATGACGCAAAACAGTGCGCTCTAAAAATGCACCCACCAAAGCAGATGCCAAGAAAGACAAAGGCACAGCCAGTAACAGGTAGGCATCAAAGTAACCTGGCAAATACTGACGGAAAAGCACTTGCACCACATAGGTGGCGTAGGCCCCAATCATCATCAGCTCGCCGTGGGCCATGTTGATCACACCCATCAAACCATAGGTGATGGCCAAGCCCAAAGCCACCAGCAACAATATAGATCCCAAGCTAGCGCCAGTGAAAAGCGCACCCAGGCGTTCACCATTTTTCAGGGCAGCCTCAATGGCTGTGAGAGATTTGCGCAGCTGTGCTTTCACTTGTGCATCGGTTTCTTCTGCCAAGCGCTGATTCAACAGGAGTTGCGTGTCAGGTGTTTGACTCTCAGCCAATCGCTGCGCTGAGGCCAAGCGAACGGCCGCGTCGGCATCGCCCAATTGGGCTGCCGCTTTGGCCAGCTGCAAAAGGTTTTTGAGGGCAGCGTCTTGTTCTTGTCCCAAAGCTTTGTCCAGCATAGGCAACTTGCTGACATCAGGTTCTTTGAGCAAGGCCTTAATGGCCTGCTGACGCATGGCGTTGTCAGCACTGAACAATTTCAGCGCAGCCAATGCCGTTTCAATTTCTCCGCGAAAGCGGTTATTGCTCACCACATCTTGTGCATCGGCTGGCAAGTCTTGTTTTTGCCCAGTGAGCGGATCGAGTGCTTTGCCAGCACCAAAGCTGTCCCGCACAATCCAAATTTTGTCGCCCGCAACTTTGACGGCATCGTCAGCCAACGCTTGCAGGAACACCAAGGTGTTCTCATCGCCCTGCGCCACCACTTTGTTCAGGGTTTCAATTCTTTGATCGGTCTCTCCGTCAACCAATCCTTTCATCTCTGCCAAGCTCATGGCCTTTGCAGGGCTGGCCATGAAGGCCATTGCCAAAGATGAAACCAGGATGAAGATCACTGGCCAAGTTCTAAATCGAATCATGTTTCGTCTTTGCGAAATTCAAAAAAAAGGAAGGACGACACCGTCCTTCCTCTAGGACGAGCTTCAGAAATTACTTCTTGACAGGTTCGTCAGGCTTCACGTCGTTGCCAGGAATGTAAGGGCTCCATGGCTTGGCTTTCACAGGACCTGGTGTTTTCCAAACCACATTGAACTGGCCGTCGGCTTTGATTTCGCCAATGAACACAGACTTGTGCAAGTGGTGGTTTTTCTCATCCATCTTGGATGTGATGCCACTTGGCGCTGTGAAAGTTTGACCTGCCATGGCAGCAATCACTTTGTCTGTTTCAGTTGACTTGGCCTTCTCAACAGCTTGCTTCCACATGTTGATACCAATGTAGGTGGCTTCCATCGGGTCATTGGTCAAAGGCTTGTCTTTGTGACCAGCGATGTTTTTAGCCTTGGCGTATGCAGCCCACTTTTTGGTGAACTCGTCGTTGGCTGGGTTCTTGATGCTCATGAAATAGTTCCATGCAGCCAAGTGACCGACCAAAGGCTTGGTGTCCACACCACGCAGTTCTTCTTCACCCACAGAGAACGCAACCACAGGCACGTCTTTGGCCTTCAAGCCTGCATTGCCCAATTCTTTGTAGAAAGGCACGTTGGAGTCACCGTTGATGGTGGACACCACAGCTGTTTTACCGCCAGTTGAGAATTTCTTGATATCAGCCACGATGGTTTGGTAGTCAGAGTGACCGAAGGGCGTGTATTTTTCGTCGATGTCAGACTCTTTCACGCCTTTACTCTTCAAGTAAGCGCGCAAAATTTTGTTGGTGGTACGGGGGTACACATAGTCAGTGCCCAGCAAGACCCAACGCTTGGCAGCGCCACCGTCTTTGCTCATCAAATAGTCAACAGCCGGAATAGCTTGCTGGTTAGGTGCAGCGCCTGTGTAAAACACGTTTTTAGACAGCTCTTCACCTTCGTACTGCACGGGGTAGAACAGCAAGCCGTTCATTTCTTCAACCACGGGCAACACAGATTTACGTGACACAGAAGTCCAGCAACCAAAGATCACGGACACTTTGTCTTGACCCAAGAGCTGCTTTGTTTTTTCAGCAAACAAAGGCCAGTTGGATGCAGGGTCAACCACCACGGGTTCCAATTTCTTGCCCAACACACCGCCTTTGGCGTTGATTTCATCGATGGCCATCAACACGGTGTCTTTCAACACGGTTTCAGAAATGGCCATGGTGCCAGACAAGCTGTGCAAGATGCCCACTTTGATGGTGTTAGAGGTTTGAGCCTGAACTGAGAAAGACAAGCCACCAGCCACAAGCGCAGAAGCCAGGGCCAAGGCTTTGAGATTGCCACGACGATTCAACATAAGAGCACTCCAATCAGAAAAAGAAGGTTGGTAAACAAGCGAAGAACTGCAACGCTGTGTCACCTTCTGCAAGGGCTGTGCCAACCCATTGGTTTTCCCTTGGTTTCAGAGGGAACAAAAATGAATCATGTGAAATTTCTTAAACTTAATGCCTAGAGGTCATGCAGCGACATGCACGCGACATCGGCCTGAATGAACCAATTTTGTGCATCGCAAACCAAATTGCACCAAAAACTACGCGCACAGTTGCGGTGCAAGACTTGGACTTCAGAATTTCTTGGGGCATGCTAGTTGCTTGAGTTAAGCTTGAATCTGATTTTCTAAAGAGTGCACCATGGAACTCACACCCCGCGAAAAAGACAAACTCCTGATATTCACGGCCGGCCTTCTGGCTGAAAGGCGAAAAGCCCGGGGCCTCAAGCTCAACTACCCCGAAGCTGTGGCCTACATCAGCGCCGCCGTCATGGAAGGCGCCCGCGATGGCAAAACTGTGGCGCAGTTGATGAGTGAGGGCCGCACCCTGCTCACCCGCGCAGACGTGATGGACGGCATTGCCGAGATGATCCCCGACATCCAGGTGGAAGCCACCTTCCCCGACGGCACCAAACTGGTGACGGTGCATCAACCCATTGTTTAAGGACGACACCATGATTCCCGGTGAACTGATCACAGACGACGGCGTGCACACCCTCAATCCAGGCCGCAGAACCCTCACGCTGGTGGTGCAAAACGGTGGCGATCGCCCCATTCAAGTGGGATCGCACTACCACTTTGCTGAAACCAATGGTGCCTTGGTCTTCGATCGCACGGCCGCCCAAGGCATGCGCTTGAACATTGCAGCAGGTACAGCGGTCCGGTTTGAACCCGGCCAGCAACGCACGGTTGAATTGGTGGACTACAGCGGACATCGCGAGGTCTATGGCTTTAGAGCATTGGTAAACGGCGCATTGCCTGCCGCAAAAGGAAATTGATCATGGCGACCATTGGCAAACGCGCTTACGCAGAAATGTTTGGCCCCACCGTGGGTGACCGAGTTCGCTTGGCCGACACAGACTTGTTGATCGAAGTTGAAAAAGACTTCACCTTGTTGGCGGGCGGTTACGGTGAAGAAGCCAAATTTGGCGGCGGCAAAACCATCCGCGACGGCATGTCGCAATCACAGCGAACACGTGATGGCACGGGAACAGGCCCGCAAGCGGGCGGCGCGGTCGACACCGTCATGACCAATGCCTTGATCATCGATCACTGGGGCATTGTGAAGGCCGACATTGGTCTCAAAGGCGGCCGCATTGTGGCCATTGGCAAAGCAGGCAACCCTGATACGCAACCCGGCATTGACATCATCATTGGCCCCGGCACCGAGGTCATCAGCTGCGAGGGCAACATCGTCACTGCTGGCGGTATCGACACGCACATTCACTTCATTGCCCCTCAGCAAATTGAAGAAGCTTTGGCCAGCGGCGTCACCACCATGATCGGTGGCGGCACGGGTCCAGCCACTGGCACCTTTGCCACGACCTGCACACCCGGCGCATGGAACATCGAGCGCATGATGCAAGCGGCTGATGCCTTTCCCATGAACTTGGGATTTCTCGGCAAAGGCAATGCGGCATTGCCCGGCGCACTGCATGAACAAATCAATGCAGGCGCCATTGGCCTCAAACTTCACGAAGACTGGGGCACCACGCCTGCCGCCATCGACAACTGTTTGAACGTGGCCGAAGAAACCGACACACAGGTTGCCATTCACACAGACACCCTGAACGAATCTGGTTTTGTGGAAGACACCGTGGCAGCCTTTAAAGGGCGCACCATTCACACCTTCCACACTGAAGGTGCAGGCGGCGGTCATGCCCCCGACATTTTGAAAGTGGTGGGCGAAGCCAATGTGCTGCCTTCCTCTACCAACCCAACGCGACCCTACACCATCAACACCCTCGATGAACACGTGGACATGCTGATGGTTTGCCATCACTTGGACCCGTCCATTGCCGAGGACTTGGCATTTGCCGAAAGTCGCATTCGCAAAGAAACCATTGCTGCCGAAGACATCTTGCATGACTTGGGTGCCATCAGCATGTTCAGCTCCGACAGCCAGGCCATGGGCCGTGTGGGCGAGGTGATTTTGCGTTGCTGGCAAACGGCTCACAAAATGAAAATGCAGCGCGGCAAGTTGCCGGGCGACACGGATCGCAACGACAACGCGCGCGTCAAGCGCTACATCGCCAAGCTTTGCATCAACCCCGCCATCGCGCACGGCATCAGCCACGAAGTGGGCAGCATTGAAGTAGGCAAGTGGGCCGATTTGGTGGTCTGGAAACCTGCATTCTTTGGCGTCAAGCCTGCGCTCATTCTGAAAGGCGGCTTCATTGCCATGGCGGCCATGGGTGACCCCAATGCCTCCATCCCAACGCCTCAGCCTGTGCACTACCGCCCCATGTTTGGCAGCTATGGGGGTGCGTTGGCGCGCGGGTCACTCACTTTCGTTTCGCAGGCCGGTCTTGCAGCTGGCATTGGTCAAAAGTATGGTTTGCAAAAAACCTTGTCTGCCGTCAAAGGCATTCGCGGTGTGGGCAAGCGTCACATGATTCACAACGACTACGCCCCCAAAATGGAAGTGGATGCGCAAACCTATGCGGTGCGTGCAGATGGTTTGCTGCTCACGTGTGAGCCAGCCGTGAGCTTGCCCATGACGCAGCGTTACTTCTTGTTCTGATCAGGCGCCCGGTCTTTCCATGCTCACCTGCTCAAAAGTAATTGCACAAGGTCAAGGCTTGGCGCAGGCGCTGATCAAGCGCGCGCCAACGGTGTCTTTGGATTGGGACGTTCGACAAAAGAGCCGTTTTCAAACAGAAGACTCCACGGGTCGCGTGCTGTCAGTGTTTTTGCAACGCGGCCATGTGGTGCGCGGCGGTGATGTATTGGTGGCAGACGATGGCAGTTTGATCAAGGTGGAAGCAGCGCCGCAAACTTTAATGCGCATCACAGCCTGCACGGCACATGGCTCTCCCTTTGATCTCACACGCGCGGCCTATCACTTGGGCAATCGCCATGTGCCCATTGAACTTCACCCCAATCACCTCCAAATTGAACCCGACAACGTGTTGGCAGAAATGCTTCGCGCCATGCATTTGATGGTGAACACTGTAGAAGAAGCATTTGAGCCCGAAGGCGGCGCATATGGTTCTCACCATGGCGGGTCAGGTCACAGCCACAGTGACGAAGCAGCGCACGGTCATGGACACGACCACGCTCACGGCCATTCACATCACGACCATGGCCACTGAACTTCTCCAACTCATTTGGTTGGCTTCGCCTGCTTTGCCGGTGGGCGGCTTCTCTTATTCTGAAGCCTTAGAAGCTGCCATCGATCACGAGCACGTCCATGACGAAGACTCCTGTGCAGATTGGCTGGCCGATCAACTGCATCTGTCGCAGGCCCGAGGTGACATGGCCCTGATGGCGCAAGCCATTCCCGCTTGGCAAGCCATGAACACCGATCGATTGAAAGATTTAAGCCAGTGGGTTCACACCACTCGCGAAACGCACGAAATGCGATTGCAAACCGAGCAAATGGGCAGGTCCCTGTTGGACTGGTTGCGCATTCAAAACAAAGCCACAGAGACCGCATTAAAGCTGTGCAGCGAAATGCGCCCCACCTACCCCATGGCCATGTCTTTGGCCTTGTCGCTGGCCAATGCACCGCTAGATCAAGCGCTTCAAGCCTATGCCTTTTGCTGGGCCGAAAACATGACGCAAGCCGCACTCAAAGCAGTTCCCTTGGGCCAGGTATCTGGCCAAAAAATACTGGCCCGCTTGGCCCAAGAAATTCCCGATGCTGTGCAACACGCCATCGCTTTAAGCGATGACCAACGCCAAGCTTTTTGTCCCATGCTGGCTGTGATGTCGGCCAGACACGAAACCCAATACTCCAGACTCTTTCGATCATGACTGCACTGCACCACATTCCCAACCGCACCAAAAAACTGCCACCGCTTCGCGTGGGCATTGGTGGCCCCGTGGGTTCTGGCAAAACCACCCTCTTGGAAATGCTTTGCAAAAGCATGCGGCAAAAATGGGACTTGGTGGCCATCACCAACGACATCTACACCAAAGAAGACCAACGCTTGCTCACGGTCAGTGGCGCGCTGGATGCCGATCGCATCATGGGCGTTGAAACCGGCGGCTGCCCGCACACCGCCATTCGCGAAGACGCGTCCATCAACCTTGAAGCCATCGACCGCATGTTGGAAAAATTTCCCAACGCCGACGTGGTGTTTGTCGAAAGCGGTGGCGACAACTTGGCCGCCACCTTCAGCCCCGAACTGTCCGACCTCACCATCTACGTGATTGACGTGGCCGCTGGCGAAAAAATCCCCCGCAAAGGTGGCCCCGGCATTACCAAGAGCGACCTCTTCGTCATCAACAAAACCGACCTGGCCCCCTACGTCGGCGCCGACCTGGAGGTGATGCATGCCGACACCACCCGCATGCGCACCACCGCCAAAGGCCTCAAACCCTTCGTCATGACCAACCTCAAAACCCAAACCGGCCTGGCCGACGTCATCGCTTACATCGAAACCCAAGGCATGCTCGTTTAATTTAAATGGGGTCAGATCAACATTAATTTTCGCCCTCGCTGCCTGAAACGCCCCAATTTGAGCCTAGAACGCGGTTACAATTCCACCCGCTGGAAGTGTGGCAGAGTGGTCGATTGCACCGGTCTTGAAAACCGGCGGCTCGAAAGGGTCCGTGAGTTCGAATCTCACCGCTTCCGCCAGTTACAAACCCTAAGCAATTGATTTGCTTAGGGTTTTTTTGTGTTCATGCAAAGTGTGCACAATGCAGTTCAAGGAGAAACACATGTTGAAACGACACCTGAACCAAATCACTGTGGCGCTCGCCTTGGCCGCCACCTTGCCGTTGAGCTTTGCGCAAAACGCAGCGCCTTCTTGGCCCTCCAAACCCATCAAGTTGATGGTGCCCTACGCTGCTGGCGGTCCAGCCGATGTGGTTGCACGTGAGTTGGCATTGGTCCTCACCGCAGATTTGAAACAACCCGTCACCGTTGAAAACCAAGGTGGCGGCATGGGCGTGCCGGCCTTGGGCGTTGTGGCACGTGCAGAACCCGATGGCCACACCTTGCTGTTGGCCGCGTTTGGCAACATGGTGCTGCAACCCATGTTGAGCAAAAAAGGCGGCGCAGATTTGGTCGCCAAACTCAAACCGGTGTCGACCATTTCCACAGGCCCTCACGTGTTGGTGGTCTCGGCCAAACTGCCCGTTAAAAACATTCCCGAATTGATCGACTACGCGCGCGCCAACCCAGGCAAAGTGAGTTTTGCCTCGGCAGGCACTGGTGGCACCGCGCACTTGGGCATGGAAATGTTCAAAGCACTTTCCAAAACGGATGTGATTCATGTGCCCTACAAAGGCAGCGCAGGCGCCGTGAACGATTTGATTTCCGGCGAAGTCAGCGCCATGTTCAGCAGCTTGCCTTCTCTCCAAGGCTTGGCCGACAAAGGCTTGGTCAAAGTGTTGGCGGCCACGGCACCCAGCAAATCCAACGCCACCAAATCCTTGCCCCTCATCGGCACGGCATTGCCTGGCTTTGACTACACCACGTGGTACGCCATGTACGCACCACTGGCCACCCCTAAGCCTGTGGTCGATGCCATCAACGGCGCCCTCACCAAGGCTTTGAAAACGCCCGCCTTGGTGGCCAAAATTGAAGCTGCCGGCACTGAACTGCAAGCAGGCTCACCCGAAGAAGTGCAAGCCTGGACTCAGCGGGACACCGAGAAGTGGTCGCGCGTCATTCGCGATGCAAAGATCGCCATTGAATAAAGTGCAAGGGCATCGATCCAGGAGATCAAGGAATCTGATCCTTGATTTCCAGCTTCAAGCCTTTGGCGCCCACTTTCACTGGACCTAAAGTACCCGCCAAATCGCCCGACTGTGGCATGGCGTTGCCCGACTTAGAAACACGCACCTTAACCAACACTTCACCAGCGCCCGAGAGTTTTCGCTCGGGTGTCATGGCGGTGGAATCGTCCAGTGTGAAGGCCAAAGGCAGTTGGGCGACTGTTGTTTTGAAGATAGCCAAAGGCATGCGCTCACCATTGGCTGGTGTGGCATAAATGAACACCACATCAGAAGGCTTCACCTTGCCCTTGAGTGCTTCCGCTATGGCAACTTGACCCGACACAGTCAAGCCAGTGCTTGCGGCACCGGAAGTGTTAGCAGAAGGCGCTGCGACAGGCATCTGCGCGGCATTCATCTGAGCCGAAGGACCCTTGGCAACTTGAACGGGCATGCCCAGTTTTTGCTGAACTGAGGCAATGGCCTCGTCTAAGCCGGGCACATCAGGATTGTCGGCCGCCAAGGGCTTGCGGGCTTGTTGCCAATACTTCAAAGCATCGGCAAATTTTTCGTGCGAGTAAGAGGCGCTTCCCGCCATCAACAAGGCACCATAGTTTTGCGGGTCGCGTTGCAGAATGTCACGAATCACATTCCAAGGCTCACCTTCAAAGTTGCCTTGTGATTTCATGGCCAACACTTCCACGCGCTCAAGCTTCAAATCGTCATCCGCAGACAACTTCAAAGCGCGGTCATAGGCTTGCACGGAAGCATCAAACTTCTCGAGGGTGCGGTAGGTTCGGCCCAACATCACCCAACCCTGAAGGTTGTCGGGCTTGTCGTTTAATTTTTGAGCCAAGCTTTCGGCCATTTGGAGCAATTGGGTGGGATCAACCTTGTCGTTGGATTGAACGGCCATGGGATTGAGTGCATCGGGCTCACCTACCCACATGTACATGCCCACCGCTGACAAAGGCAAGGCCACGGCCACCAACACAGCAGTCCACAAGGCCGGCTTTTCTTGTTTTGCGACAGGATCGTCTTGTGCGGAAGTGTCCTCCAACAAGCGCATGCTTAATTCATCGCGTGACTGTTGCCACTCGGCATCGCTGATGTGGCCACTCTCATGCTCGCGGTCAAGGTCCGCAATTTGATCTCGGTACACCTTTGCATTGGCTTTGGCCTGACTGGCATGCGTCACCACGGGACGTTGACGCAGCAAGACCCACATCAAAACGCCAGCCACACACAACACCATGCCCAGCGCCAACACAACAAACAACACATTGGCACTCATGATGCGTCTCCAGACTTCAGAATTTCTTGAACCTTGCGTCGATCTTCTTCGCTCAGTTCTTGTTGAAGGGGCTTCTCCGTTTGGCGTTGACGCAAGTAAAGGGCCATGCCCACAACACCGAGGACCAATAGCAGAAAGGGGCCAAACCACAAGACCCATGTGAGGGGTTTCACTTCTGGGCGATACAGGACAAAGTCACCGTAGCGCGTCACCAGATATTCTTTGATTTGCGTATCGCTTTTGTTGTCCCGAATGAGTTTCCTCACCTCTTCGCGCAAATCGTTGGCCAACTCAGCACGTGAGGATGCCAAGGACTCGTTTTGACAAACCAAGCAACGCAACTCTTCGGAAATGTGAATCAAACGTTTTTCAACCAGTGGATCTTCTGCCAAGGGCGCGGCTTCTTTGGCTTGCACAGCAGAAAGCGCAGTGACCATGGCAAAGGCCATGACTGCCAACAGCTTGAAACAGGGAGCATTCAATGTCATGAGAACTTTCACAATGCTTTAGGAAGCATTCAATTTCTGCACCAAGGGCAAGATGGTGGATTGCAGCAAATCCGGTGTGACCACGCCCACGCGCTTGTAACGAATGACGCCTTCTTTGTCGATCACATAAGTCTCTGGCACACCGTAGACACCATAGTCAATGCCGACACGGCCATCCAAATCCAGGACGGACAATGCATAAGGATTGCCATGGCGGCTGAGCCACAACTGACTGCGCTCACGTGCAAGTTTGAGTTTTTCTTCAGGCGTGAATTTGCGACCTGCAGGCTCGTCTTGCGCTTGCACTTCTTTGTAGCTCAAGCCAACGATGGGCAATTGATTGGCCTTGGAAAACGCCACCAACACAGGATGCTCTTCGCGGCAAGCCACACACCAAGTGGCCCACACATTCATCATCCAAACTTTGCCCTTCATGTCTGCCGGTCCAAATTTGGGTGCGTTGGCATCCAAGGTATAGAGCTCAAAAGCAGGCGCAGGCTTGCCGACCAAGGGGGATGGAATTTCACGCGGATCGCGGTTCAGACCAACCGCCAAAAAGGCGACCAATCCAAAAAAGAGCACCAAGGGAATTAAAAACTTTTTCACAACATGCCTCCAGGCGGCTTAGCTCAAACTGTCAGCCGATTTGCGATAGCGTCGATCACTGACGGCCAACAAGCCACCCAAGACCATCAAGATGGCGCCGTACCAGAGCCAGGACACAAAGGGCTTGTAAAACACCCGCACGCTCCACTGCGGTTTGTCGCCTTCAATCGATTCACCCAAGGACACATACAGGTCGCGGAACAAACCGGAGTCGATGGCTGCCTCCGTCATGGGCATGGCTGATGAGAAATACTTGCGCTTCTCGGGATGCAACAATTCCAGGAATTGATTGTCTTTGCTAACCTTGATTTCACCGCGAATGGCTTTGTAATTCGGGCCATCCACATTGGAAACGCCCACCAATTCAAAGTCGTAGTTCTCGATGGTCACGGTGTCGTTCAAACCCATGCGAACATCACGCTCCACCTCGTAGCCTTTGACCAAGGTGACACCCACCACCACCACCGCAATGCCCAAGTGTGCCAAATGCATGCCCCAGAATGAGGGCGGTATGCGGCCTGGTTTTTTGACGCGGTCAACAATTTGCAGGATCAAGCCCACAAACACCCAAGTGGCCAAGGCCATGCCCATGGCGCTCAGCCAATTGCCTTTTTCGGTGAAGGCCCAAATGAAGACAGCGACCAGCACGGCTGCCAACGCAGGAATGCGCATGGCAAGACCCAAGGTTTTCCAACGAGCTTCACGCCAGTGTGCAATGCCGCCTGGCACCATCAGAAACACCACGGGCACCATCAAGGGCACAAACACCGCATTGAAATATGGCGCGCCCACAGACAACTTGCCCAAGTTCAAAGCATCCACGATGAGCGGGTAAACCGTACCCAACAAGACCGCGCCCGTGGCAACCACCAACAACACACTGTTGGTGAGCAGCATGGACTCACGCGATACCAAACCAATCTTGCCACCCAATGTCGCTTTGGGTGCACGCCAGGCAAACAGCGTGAGTGAGATGCCCACCACCAAAGCCAGGAAGATCAAGATGAACACACCGCGGCGAGGATCTGCGGCAAATGCGTGAACCGATGTCAACACACCGGAGCGAACCAAAAATGTGCCGAGCAATGACAATGAAAATGCGCCAATGGCCAACAGCACAGACCAAGCTTTGAAACCACCGCGCTTGTCGGTCACCATCAAAGCGTGAATGAGGGCAGTGCCAAACAACCATGGCATGAGCGAGGCGTTTTCAACAGGGTCCCAGAACCACCATCCGCCCCAACCCAACTCGTAATAGGCCCACCAGGAGCCCAGCGCAATGCCGGCTGTCATGAAGACCCACGCCACCACCGTCCAAGGACGTGACCAACGCGCCCATGCCGCATCCATGCGACCGGACAACAAAGCGGACAAGGCAAATGCAAATGCGACCGAGAAGCCCACATAGCCCATGTACAACATCGGCGGGTGAATGACCAAACCGGGGTCTTGCAACAAGGGGTTCAAATCACGACCATCTGGCGCGGCGGGCAGCAAACGCTCAAAGGGACTGGAGGTGGTCAAGATGAACATCAAAAAACCAGTCGACACCCAACCCAAAATGCCTATGACGCGTGCCACCATGGCCAAGGGCAAGCTGCGAGAGAACAATGCAACGGCCAGCGTCCAACCTGCCAACATCAAAACCCACAACAACAAAGACCCTTCGTGGCCACCCCAGACCGATGCAAACTTATATTGCGAAGGCAGCAAGGAGTTGGAGTGCTCGGCAATGTACTTGATCGAAAAGTCATCGGTCAGCGCGCCGTGTGCCAACACACCAAATGAAAATGCGATCAACAAAAACTGCAAGACTGCAGCAGGCCTTGCCAAGGCTTGCCAACGCTGATGGTCGTTGACCGTTCCGGCCAACGGCAAGAGACCTTGAATCAGCGCCACGCATGCTGCCAAGATCAAGGCAAAGTGGCCAATTTCTACAATCATTCCAGACTCTTTTCTATGGGTGCACTAAGGCCTCGCATGAACAGCTTCATGTGAAGTCTTCAAATTCAGGGTTTAACGGAGGCTGCTGCTTTAGCAGCTGCAGCTTTGTCCAAAGCATGTTTGGCTTCGGGCGGCATGTAGTTCTCATCGTGCTTGGCCAAGACCTCGGAGGCCGTGAATTGCTTGTCGTCCGACAATTTGCCTTGCGCCACGACGCCCTTGCCTTCTTTGAACAAATCGGGCAACAAACCTTTGTAGGACACAGGCACATCGTGCGCAAAATCGGTCACCACAAACTGCACGTTTTCGCCATCTTTTTTCAAACTGCCTTCCTTCACCATGCCGCCCACTCGAAAGGCTCGGCCTTGGGGTGCCTCACCTTGAGACACTTGGGTGGGTGTGAAAAAGAACACCAAATTGCTTTGAAATGCATTCAAGACAAACATGCCTGCGATGGCCAACGCTGCGACAGCCGCAGTGATGAGCAAAAATCGTTGATGCCGCGGTTTCATCCCTGCCAATCCTTTCCTTGCGTTTGTGCAGCAGCCAGCTCTTGTGCCACTTGCGACAGCGCCTTGGCGCGTGCCTGCTGAACCCACCACATCTCAATGATGATGAGCGCTGCGGTCACGCCAAAACTTCCCCAGACATACACGCCATAGCCACCCATGGCCCAAAAATCTGACCAACTGTTCCAAATCATGATTGCGCCTCCATGGCCTTGGCTTTAACTTCAGGCAAATCGGCCACCCACTGCGCATGACGCTCCCGAATCAAGATGATGCTTCGGACACGGTACAAAGCCATGGCAATGGCGTACATCCAAAATGCAACACCCATGATCAACATGGCTTCCAACATGATTTGCGCCATGCTGGAGCCTTTGGTCAGTGACACAGAAGCACCCTGATGAAGCGTATTCCACCACTTCACAGAAAAATAAATCACGGGCACATTGAGAGCCCCTACCAAAGCCAAGATACCGCCCGCTTTGTCGGCACGGCGCGGATCGTCAATGGCGCTGGTTAAGGCGATGTAACCCAGATACAAAAAGAACAAAATCAACTCAGAAGTCAAGCGAGCGTCCCAAACCCACCAGGCACCCCACATGGGTTTGCCCCAAAGCGCGCCAGTCCACAGCGACAAGAATGCAAAGATGGCGCCTGTGGGCGCGAGTGCGCGGCCCATCATGCCGGACAGGCGGGTGTTGAAGGTCAAGCCCAACAAAGCCCAAAAAGCCATGGCCAAGTAAATCACCATGGACATCCATGACGCGGGCACATGCACAAAGATGATGCGATAGCCCTCACCTTGCTGGAAATCAGTGGGCGCCACAAACATGCCCAGCCACAAACCCCACACCGTTAAACCCGTGGCCAACAAAGCAAACACTGGCCACAACTTTCCCGCTAGCGGATAGAAGTTTTGAGGCGAAGCGTAATGAAAAAGTTTTTGCATCATTGGGTTAACCCATTCTTATGATTCAAGTGCAATTCGAAGTGATGCAGCGCTGGCCCAGGGGCTGAACACAGCGGCCACCAAAGCCATGGCCGCCAAGATGGACAAGTGCGCTGATGCACCCAAACCACTGATCTCAGCTTGAACAGCACCTGCACCAAATACCAAGGCAGGCACATACAAAGGCAAGACCAACAAAGACAACAACACATCGCCACCGCGAACACCCAGCGTGAGCGCAGCGCCAATGGCTCCGATGAGCGACAAAATGGGCGTCCCCAACAACAAGCTGAGCGTCAAAATCCAAAGGGCATTGGCCGACAAGTCAAATTGCAAACCCAAAACAGGCGCCAACAGCACCAGCGGCAGTCCCGACAGCAACCAATGCGCCAAAATTTTGGCGGCCACCAACATCGACAAACTGTTGGGCGACAGGGCCATTTGCTCCAGCGTGCCATCGGCATGGTCGGCGGCAAACATGCGCCCCAGAGACAGCATGCTGGCCAACAGCGCACCCACCCACAAAATGCCAGGCGCCACCAAGCGCAAAGTGTTCATTTCGGGACCAATTCCCAGTGGGAACAAAGCGGCCACCACCACAAAGAAAAACACTGAGGTGATGACTTCGTTCTTGCGCCGAAGGGCCAAGGTGAGATCGCGTCGAACAATGGCAACAAAGGCGCTCATGCCGTCAACCTGTAGCTAAAGCCCACGCCGCCCAAGCTCACGGCCTGGTGGCTGGTGAGTAACACCATACCCTGATGGGCCAAATGGCTGTTGATGACCTGCGTCAACGCGTTCTGAGCAGCGGCGTCCAAGGCCACAAAAGGTTCATCCAAGATCCACAGCTTGGCAGGACTGACCAGCAATCTTGCCAGCGCCGTACGCCTTTTTTGACCTTGTGACAACACCCGCACAGGCAAATGCTCTCTGCCGCGCAAGCCCAGCTGCGCCAAGGCTTTCAAAGCATCCTCAGGTTTGAGGGGGCGGCCTGCGACGGCCGCATCGGCGCGCAGGTTTTCCATGGGGGTCAGATCTTCTTTAAGGGCCAATTGGTGACCCAAATAAGCCAAATCGGCACGAAAAGCCTCTGGATTTTGAACCACAGGCTGGTGATTCCAAGTGATTTCGCCGTCTTCAAGGGCACTCAGGCCGCATGCCAAACGCAGCAGGCTGGTTTTGCCAACCCCATTGTCACCTTCGAGGTGCAGCCACTGGCCGGGTTGGAGGGTGAAAGAAACGCCTGAAAACAGCCGTTTGTCACCCTTTGAGCAGGAAAGATTGGAAACACTGAACATGTGGCTGAATCATCGCAGAACAAGACCATTCAGAATTGATTCAGGTCAAAAATAAAGGGTCAATTGACTAAGCCTTTGATTTTAACTGCCCGCGTTGTTGCCTGCGTCGGTTCCTGCATTCGCAGCCAACTCCCTTGCCTGCTTTTCGGCCTCAGCCTTTCGATACAAACTCAACACATTGGGCAGGCGTTCCAGCATTTCAACCCACTCATATTCGTAGGGTAATCCGATCCAATCGCCATTGGCCTTCAAGCCTGCAATGCACGCTTTGATTTTGTGGCGCGCCACATCAAAGCTTTGCAACTCTGCCTCGGTCAAAGATTCTCGTTTGTTTTTCGAAATCTCAGCTTCCAACAACACCAGCACATCGTGCTGCACAGCCAGGTCATGCTTGAGAGACTCTGAAGAACGGGGGCCGGTATGGGGGTGCTGTATTTCCTCGAGTTTTTCTGTAATTTCTTTGAAGTTTTGTTGCGTCTGAAAGTAAAAAATCAAAAACCCAGCGAGCAAGATGAACAGCACGCACAAAACCAACAACAAAAAATTGTCCATACAGGACCTCACTTCATAGATTGGGTTTCATCCTACTCAAGAGTTTGGCTTGGGGCAACTTGGCCGATGTCCTGAATTCCCCTAGCTGCAAAAGTGCGGCTACAAAGCTACACTGCAGCGCAAGGAGTACCTGTTTGTGAACCACCCCACCCCCCACCTCTCTTCAGAGCAAGAAATCGCCCGCTTTGGCAGTGGCAAGGCCGTCCAACGACTTGAAGATCAGCAATTGCTGCTTGGTGCCGGGGTGTATGCCAACGACGTCAGCCTGCCCAACCAATCCCATTTGGTCTTTTTGCGCTCGCCCTACCCCCACGCCAACATCACCCGTTTAGACACCCAAGCAGCCAAAGGCATGCCAGGTGTTTTGGCGGTTTACAGCGGGCAAGACCTGTTGACTGCTGGCGTCAAACCATTGGCGCGCCCCATGAATTTCAAGCGGGCAGACGGCAGCCCACTTTCGTCAACCACCCGTCATATTTTGGCCACCCAGACCGTGCGTTTTGTGGGCGAGCCCATTGTGGCCGTGGTTGCAACATCAGAAGAACAAGCTCGCAACGCCATCGAGGTCATCGAGATTGAATTCGATGCCTTGCCAAGCGTCACCACCCTGAGCGATGCGTTGGCCCCCACCGCGCCTCTTTTGACAGAAGCACCCGACAACCGTGTTGCCGAAACCCGATATGGCGACGCACAAGCCACCCAGGCGGCCTTTGACCAAGCCGCCCACGTGGTGCACCTGAATATCGTGAATCAACGCGTGGCAGCCCTGTCCATCGAACCTCGCAGTGTTTTGGCCTACCCAGACCAAGGCCGCTTGCACATCCGCATGAGCAGCCAAATGCCAACAGGCGTTCGCAATACAGTTTCTGACCTGCTTGGCATCGACAAGGAAAAAATTCGCGTCATCGTGGGCGATGTCGGTGGCGGTTTTGGCATGAAAACTGGCGCATACGCCGAAGATGTGGTCACCGCATATTGCGCCCACTCGCTTCAACGGCCCGTCAAATGGATCGCCGACCGCAGCGAAGAGTTTCTCAGCAGCTCACATGGCCGTGACATTCAAACTCAAGCCGCCTTGGCATTGGCCGCGGACGGCAAAATTTTAGGTCTTCGCATTGAAACTTTGGCCAACGTGGGGGCCTATCCCACCATGACCGGCTTGGCCATCCAAATGATGATCGGCCCTTGGGTGCAGAGCAGCGTCTACGACATTCAAACCATCGACTACCACTTCACCGGCGTGATGACCAACACCGCCAGTACGGGCGCTTACCGTGGCGCAGGTCGCCCTGAAGCTATTTACAACATCGAGCGTTTGATCGACGAAGCCGCTCGCGTCAGCGGCATTGACCGCGTGCAATTGCGCCGCCGCAACTTCATTCAACCATCGCAAATGCCCTACAAGAACCCCATGGGTCAGGTGTATGACACCGGTGCGTTTGAAATGATCATGGACCAGGCTATGGAAAAAGCCGACTGGGCAGGCTTTGCACAACGCGAAGCGGCCTCCAAAGCCAAAGGCCTGTGGCGCGGCTTGGGCATTGCCACTTTCTTGGAGTGGACGGGTGGCAATGCCTTGGAAGAAAACGTGCAAGTGCAAATTTTGGCCGACGGCACCATTGAAGTGGCCTCGGCAGTCAACGCCATGGGTCAAGGCATCGCCACCTCCTTGGCCCAATTGGTGGTGGATGTTTTTGGTGTCGACATCTCGAAGGTTCGCGTCATCTTAGGCGACACAGACCGCGCCAATGGCTTTGGAAGTGCCGGCTCCCGCTCACTGTTCACAGGCGGTTCAGCGATGCGTGTCGGCGCAGAAAAAACATTGGACAAAGCGCGAGATTTGGCAGGTCAAGCGCTAGAAGCATCGCCTGCCGATTTGGCCTATGAAAGTGGCCGTTTCAGCGTGAAGGGCACCGACTTGAACATCAGCCTGGCCGATTTGGCGAAGCTCCAACCCGAAGGCCGAATTGAGTTGCAATCCAGCACCACCGCCAGCGGACCCACATGGCCCAACGGCTGCCACATTTGCGAAGTTGAAGTGAACCCCGCCACTGGCGAATCGTTCGTGGTGTCTTACACCTCCATGAACGATGTGGGCCGCATCGTCAACCCGATGATTGTGGAAGGCCAATTGGATGGCGGCGCCGTTCAAGGCATGGGACAAGCCTTGTTAGAAGGCTTGGTCTACGACTCAGAAAGTGGTCAGTTGGTGACTGGAAGTTTGATGGACTATGCCGCACCGCGTGCAGACATCATGCCGCAAATGTTCCATACATTTACCAACCAAACAGTGCCCAGCACCAACAACGTGCTTGGCGTCAAAGGGGTTGGCGAATTGGGAACCATTGGTGCAACACCTTGCGTGGTGAATGCGATTGCAGATGCGTTGGCACGCAATGGAAATTCACAAAAATCACAAAATCTACAAATGCCGCTAACTCCTTTTAGATTGTGGGAATTGCTGAACGGCGCATGAATCTAATTCACAAAGAATAGACACTTTGCTACTTTTTCTCAGACTCGAGGATTAGAATCAAAACATGACAATGAAGAGCACCACAACCGCCAACGCCTATCTGCGATTTTTGCAGCTAGCGCGTGGCCTTCAGCAATTGCCTGACGCGCCGCAGTTAGACGCCAACGAAAAAGCTTTGCTTGAAGAAGTGGCACTGCGTTGGTTTGAAAATAGAACCATGACGGTTCGCGAAGCCATCGGCTTGGCGCACTTGGGTTCACCTGCAACTTTGCACAAACGCATCACACGTTTGCGCCAAAAAGATTTGCTGATGACTTTCAATCAGCCTGAAGACAAGCGCGCCAAGTACCTCATCCCTACCGAAAAAACCATCGCCATGTTTGGTGACTTCGGCAAAAAGATGAACTCAGTCATGGCAACTGCTTAATTCAAACTCAGCGCTGATGTGCTGCACATTGGCGCTGCTCATTTGCACCGTTCATCTGAACTGTCTAGCGATCTGCCAAAAACAAAGCTTGCAGATCGCTTAAAAAATCAAAGCCTCGTTCTGTGGGCCAAACCCGATTCAAGTCCCTGGCAATGAGTTGCTTGGCTTCGGCCTTGGCCAAACCTTGTTGAATGGACGTCATGGCCAGGCCCGTGCGTGACATGTAGTCGGCCAAACTAAAGCCCTCTTTCAAGCGCAGCGCATTGAGCATGTATTCAAACGGTAACTCTTCGCGAGCCACTTCTGCGTACTGTGTCACCGGCGCACCTTGCAGGGCTTGCACAAGGTACAACTGCGGCTCACGGTAACGCACATAGCGCATCACACGGTGCGCAAAACTGAGCTTGCTGTGCGCGCCAGCACCAATGCCCAAGTAATCCCCAAACTGCCAGTAGTTCAGGTTGTGCCAGCAGCGGTGTCCTGGCTTGGCATAGGCCGACACTTCGTAGCGCTGCAAGCCCGCTGCACCCGTCATCTCGGTGATCAAATCCATCATCGCGTAAGCATCGTCATCCTCAGGCAAGACCGGGGGATGTTTGGCAAACATCGTATTGGGTTCGATGGTGAGGTGGTAGATGGAAATGTGCGGCGGCTTGAAACTCAAAGCGGTTTGAATGTCTTGCGTCAAATCGGCCAAGCTTTGTCCCGGCAGTGCATACATCACATCCAGATTGAAAGTTTCAAAGGCACTCTGTGCTTCGGCCACAGCCGCCATGGCCTGATCGCTGTTGTGCACACGGCCCAGCGCTTTCAAATGTGCGTCGTTGAAACTTTGCACACCAATGGACAAGCGCGTCACACCTGCAGCACGAAACGCCTTAAAGCGATCTTTCTCAAACGTGCCAGGGTTGGCCTCCATGGTAATTTCTGCTTCGGCTTCAAGGGGCAAGCGTGCACGAATACCACTGATCAATCGATCGATGCTGGCCGGTTCAAACAAACTGGGTGTGCCGCCGCCAATGAAGATGCTGTGAACAGGACGCCCCCAAATCAGCGGCAAGCTAGCTTCTAAGTCGGCCAGCAGCGCATCGATGTAGCGTTGCTCTGGCATGCCCTGCGCGTTGTCGCGCCACTCGTGCGAATTGAAATCGCAATACGGACATTTCTTGATGCACCACGGCAGATGCACATACAGCGAGAGCGGTGGCAAGGCCTGCAATTGCAACAAGCCAGGCCGCATGGCATGCACCACATCAAAAGGATGGCTCATGCTTTAGAGGCCCCAGCGTTCACGCATCAATGCCACCATGGCCTGTGACGAGCGGCCCCGATGGCTGTTGGCATTCTTCACTTCTTCAGGCAACTGTGCAAACGTTTGACCAAACTCTGGCAACCACAAAATAGGATCAAAGCCAAAGCCATTGGTACCGACGGGTTCGCGCGCAATCTCAACCACCACCCGCCCCACTGCAATCAAAGGCTCAGGATCTTCGGCACTGCGCAGTGCGACCAGGGTGCTCACCATGGCTGCACGGCGGTTATCGATCTGCGCCATTTGCTCAATCACAGCGCGCACGTTGTTGGCATCCGATTTTTCATAACCAAACTGCGTGCAGTAGTAAGCAGTGTCTACACCTGGCAAGCCACCAAATGCATCAATGCACAAACCTGCATCGTCTGCCACAGCTGGCAGACCACTTTGTGCAGAGGCATGGCGTGCTTTGGTCAAGGCATTTTCAACAAAGGTTTTGTAGGGCTCAGGCGCTTCCGAAATGTTCAACTCAGACTGGCGCACCAAATGCACATTCAGCACGCTGAACATGCTTTGCAGTTCGTTCAATTTGCCTGCGTTGTTGGAGGCCAAAACCATTTTCATGACATCACGCTCCAGCGTGAAGATGTGTTTGACGTGATTGCTTTTGCAATTGCACCAGCTCGGCAATGCCCTTCTCAGCCAAGGCCAACAAGCTGTCCATTTCTTTGCGTGTAAAGGCCACACCTTCGGCGGTGCCCTGCACTTCTACAAAGTTGCCAGCACCGGTCATGACCACGTTCATGTCGGTATCGCATGATGAGTCTTCGGTGTAATCCAAATCCAGCAAAGGTGTGCCGTCTTTCAAGCCCACCGAAATGGCCGCGACCGAATCAATGATGGGAGACTCTGTGAGCTTGCCTTGGTGCATGAGCCAATCGACGGCGTCTTGGGCGGCCACAAACGCACCCGTGATACTGGCTGTACGAGTGCCGCCATCGGCTTGCAGTACATCGCAATCCAAATGGATGGTGCGCTCACCCAGTTTTTTCAGATCAAACACGGCGCGCATGGAACGGCCAATGAGGCGTTGAATTTCTTGTGTGCGGCCACTTTGTTTACCGCGTGCTGCTTCGCGGTCACCGCGTGTGTGTGTGGCGCGCGGCAACATGCCGTATTCAGCCGTCACCCAACCTTCACCACTGCCCTTTTTGTGACCTGGCACTTTTTCTTCAACCGAAGCCGTGCACAACACGCGTGTGTCGCCAAATTCGATCAACACAGAGCCTTCGGCATGAACGGTGTAGCCCCGCGTGATTTGGACATTGCGCAATTGATCTTGCTTGCGATCGTGGGCGCGTTGAAAGTTGGAAGAATTGAGAGTGGTCATGGATGTGATCGCTGGTTGAATGTTTGAATGAACGCGTTAGATCGACATTCAAGATTAGTTTGAGATAATCGCCGACTGAACCGCAGCCCTTTGTCTGCCGCATCCTAGAAAGAATTCATGCCAGTTTACAGTATGACCGGATACGCCAGCGTGCAATCCAGCACGCCCGCTTCAGAGAGCGGCACCGACACAGCGGCCACGGCAGCTGTGCGTTTCGGTCTTGAGATACGTTCCGTGAACAGCCGCTTTCTAGACCTCAGCTTTCGACTGCCCGACGAGCTGCGTCATACCGAACCGGCTTTGCGTGAGCACATCACACAACACATCAAGCGCGGCAAAGTGGAAGTGCGTGCGGTCTATCACAGCACCCAAGACAATGACCTGGCCGACCCCTCCATTGGCACCTTGCAAAAACTGGTGGGTCTGCAAAACAAAATTCAAAGCTGGCTGCCCAACGCGCGCGACCTGAGTGTTTCCGATGTCATCAAGTTGACCTCGCACGAAAAATCAGGTGCGGGTCTTCAAGACGCCGACCTCATGCCTTTGGCCACACAAGCGGTCAAAGCCCTCAAAGATGCCCGCGCCCGTGAAGGCGCCCGCTTGGCTGAGATGCTGCAAGACCGCATTGGCCAACTGCGAACACTGGCAGAACAAGCGGCACCCTTGTTGCCACAATTGGTTGAGCAGCAGCGCCAGCGTTTCATTGACCGCTGGAACGAGGCCATGGCTTTGTCGGACGGCAATGTGTCATCCGACGTTGCCAAAGACCGCGCTTTGACGGAAGCCACGGCTTTTGCCATTCGCATCGATGTGGCCGAGGAGCTCACCCGACTGGCATCCCACTTGGACGAAATCAGCCGCCTCGTCAAAAAAGGCGGCGACATTGGCAAACGCCTTGATTTCCTCATCCAAGAACTCCACCGCGAAGCCAACACCTTGGGCTCGAAGTCGGCGGCCCTCGAGCTCACCAAAATCTCCGTCGACATGAAAGTCTTGATTGAGCAAATGCGTGAGCAGGTGCAAAACATCGAATAAGTTGACTACACTCCTTGCCATGGAATATCCTGGAAACCTCTACGTCGTAGCTGCCCCCAGTGGTGCGGGCAAGTCCAGCCTGGTCAAGGCCCTGATGGAGCTTGACACCCGCGTCTTGCCCTCGGTGTCGCACACCACCCGCGCGCCAAGAGGCCAAGAAAAGCACGGCCGAGAGTACTTTTTTGTCTCTCAACAAGAGTTTGACGCCATGGTGGCCGCCGACGCCTTTGTGGAATGGGCCAACGTGCACAGCCACCGCTATGGCACCTCCAAGAAAATGCTGGAAGAGCGCATGGCACAAGGCTCCGACGTCATTTTGGAGATTGACTACCAAGGCGCCATCCAAATCCAAAAGATGTACGCCAATGCCATCCTCATCTTCATTCTGCCCCCCAGCTGGGAAGAATTGCGCAGCCGCCTGGAGCGCCGAGGCGAGGACAGCACCGAAACCATCGAATTGCGCCTGCAAAATGCGGCCATTGAGCTGGCCCAGGTCAAAGAATTTGACTTCGTTATAATCAACGAAGTTTTCGATCGCGCCCTGTTTGACCTCAAGGCCATCGTGCACGCCCAGCGCCTCAAGTACATTGCCCAGCGCCGGGCCCGTGCCGAAACTTTCGAATCCCTCCACATCACCTGAATTACTTACCGGAGACCGTCATGGCCCGCATCACTGTTGAAGATTGCTTGGAACAGATCCCTAACCGTTTCCAATTGGTATTGGCGGCCACTTACCGTGCTCGCATGCTGAGCCAAGGCCACACCCCCCGCGTCGAGAGCAAAAACAAGCCAGGCGTCACGGCCCTGCGCGAAATTGCAGCCGGCAAAGTTGGTTTGGAAATGCTCAAAAAAGTAAACTAATTGCTACACCCAGCCAAACCGTTCTGGTTTGGCACCATCAGCCCCAAAGTTTCAAAACCTGGGGCTTTTTCACGCCTGAAATTCGCAAATTTGTGAGGCCAAGTCCTCAGGCTTTCTGAAGACGGCCCTCTCGCGTTACATTTGAGCCATGCGCGCAGCTTTTTCTTCTATTTTTAACAGTTCCGGTAGTACTTCAATACCCGGAAAGCGCGACAACGCACACAACATTCAAGCGGGCATGCCCTCCGCCAGCGCAGCCAACGCGGCGGCCGCCAGTTTTGCAGCCTTGGTGGCCCAGCTAGGCTACTTGTCAGCTGCCGACATTGAACTGGTCCGAAAAGCCTATCGGTTTGCAGACGAAGCACATTTAGGCCAACTGCGCAAAAACGGCGAGCCCTACATCACGCACCCTATTGCAGTGGCCACGCAGTGCACCGAGTGGAAACTCGATGCGCAAGCCTTGATGGCAGCGCTGATGCACGACGTGATGGAAGACTGCGGCGTCACCAAAGCCGATCTGATTGAAAAATTTGGTTCCTCCGTGGCCGAATTGGTGGACGGGCTGACCAAGTTGGACAAGCTGGAGTTCAACACCCGCGAAGAAAACCAGGCCGAGTCCTTCCGAAAAATGCTGCTGGCCATGGCGCGCGATGTCCGTGTGATCCTCATCAAGCTGGCCGATCGCACGCACAACATGCGCACCATGTCCGACATGCCGCGCGAAAAGTGGGGTCGCATATCTTCTGAAACTTTGGAAATTTATGCGCCGATTGCGCACCGCTTGGGCCTGAACCAAACCTACCGTGAACTTCAAGATTTGTCGTTCCGGTACTCTATGCCTTGGCGCTACAACGTCTTGGCCAAAGCCGTTGCCAAAGCACGCAACCGCCGGCGCGACCTGATTCAAAAAGTTCAAGGCGAGCTCGAGTCTACGTTTTCTCAAGCAGGCATGGATGTTCAAATTTCTGGCCGAGAAAAAACGCTCTACTCCATTTACAAAAAGATGGATGGCAAGCACCTTAGCTTTGCACAAGTGACCGACATTTATGGCTTTCGCTTGATCGTGCCCTCGGTCATTGATTGCTACACCGCCTTGGGCATCTTGCACCAAATGTACAAGCCCGTGCCTGGCCGATTCAAAGATCACATCGCCATTGGCAAAGTCAACGGTTATCAGTCTTTGCACACCACCTTGGTGGGCCCCTCGGGTGTCAACGTTGAATTTCAAATGCGCACAGAAGCCATGAACGTGGTGGCCGAATCGGGTGTTGCTGCGCATTGGCTCTACAAAGACAAAGGCTCTAACGACGGTGCATCTGAACGCTTGGGCACGCAGTGGCTGCAGTCACTGCTGGACATCCAAAAAGAAACACGCGATGCCTCCGAGTTTTGGGATCATGTCAAAGTGGATTTGTTCCCAGATGCTGTTTACGTGTTCACGCCTAAGAGCCAAATCATGTCCTTGCCGCGTGGCGCCACGGTGGTTGATTTTGCGTACATGATCCACAGCAACATTGGGGACCACTTGGTCGCCGCCAAGATCAACAACCAACAAGTGCCCTTGCGCACCGAGTTGAAAAACGGTGACGTCGTTGAGGTTATGACGGCCCCTGTGTCCTCGCCTAATCCATCGTGGCTTGGCTTTGTGCGCACTGGCCGTGCGCGCTCACGCATTCGCCATCACCTTAAAACCATGGCCAACAGCGAGTCCATGGACTTGGGTCTCAAACTTCTCACGCAAGCTTTGCGTGCAGAAGGCATTGAGAAGATGCCAGACGATCCGTCTCTCTATCAAGGCTTGTGGGAAAAATTGTTGCGCTTCACCGGCAACAAAAACCGCAGCGATTTGTTGGTCGATGTGGGCTTGGGAAAACGCATTGCCAGCATTGTGGCCAAGCGCATGGCGGCCTTGCTGTCCGAAATGGGCGAAAAGCCCGATCCATTGCTGATGACGCGTGAGCGCTTCATGGCGCACGAGACCGTGTCTCAAGGTGCCATCATGCTCGACGGCACCGAAAACGCCTCGGTGGTTTATGCGCGCTGCTGCCACCCCTTGCCTGGCGACAAAATCATTGGCTACCTGGGCCGCGGTGAAGGTTTGGCCGTGCACACAGCCGATTGCAGTGTGGGCCAAAAACTTCAACAGAAAGACAGCGAACGCTTCATTGGTGTTGAGTGGTCAGACGAGCCCTTGCGCAATTTCGAAACCAGCATCAGCGTCACCGTGGTCAACACCAAGGGTGTTTTGGCGCGGGTGGCAGGCACATTGGCCAACTCCGAGGTCGACATCATTCATGTTGAAATGGGACAAGCCAGTGCGCAAGATGCAGCCGAAAACACCTTTGTGATTTCAGTGCGCGACCTGAGCCATTTGGAAACTGTGCTGCGCAATTTGAAGCGCACACCTGCTGTTTTGAATGCTGAGCGCATCACGCACCGAGCACGCGGTCAAAGCGCACCCGACGCATAAATAAACCCTCTGACTTTCGGGGGAGGATTGATTTTTTGAACTCAAGCACTTGGCTTGGGATACGCGACTTCCAACACTTCAATTTCGCGCACCCCTTGCGGGGTGACCAATTGCAAGACATCGCCCGTGCGTGACTTTAGCAATGTGCGCGCAATGGGGGACACCCAACTCACCTCGCCTTTGAGACTATCGGCTTCGTCGATGCCAAGGATGGTGACCGTGCGTTCGTCGCCACGCTCTTCGGCGTAAGTGACAGTGGCACCGAAAAACACCTGGTCTTTGCCATGGTGCACACTGGGATCGGTGACCTCGGCAATTTCCAGACGCTTGGTTAGAAAACGGATGCGCCGATCAATCTCGCGCAATCGTTTTTTGCCGTAAAGGTAATCGCCGTTTTCGGACCGGTCACCATTGCTGGCGGCCCAATGCACGATGTCGACAATTTTGGGGCGCTCTTCGTCTAGCAAGCTGAACAACTCTGCGCGCAAAGTGGCATACCCCTGGGGGGTCATGTAGTTGCGGCTTCCGGCTGGCAATGGCGGCAGGCTGGGGTCTTCCCCATCATCTGAATTCGCATCGGTTTCGCGCGTGAATGCTTTGCTCATGGCTTTCGAAAAAGAAAACGAAAATGAAAGGTGAAAATGGAATGCACAAAGAAAAACAGCCTAGGGGCGTAAGCCTCTAAGCTGTGTTCTAGAATCGAAATTCTGGTGCGGCTGGCAGGAATCGAACCCACGACCCCTTGGTTCGTAGCCAAGTACTCTATCCAGCTGAGCTACAGCCGCGAAGCTGTAGATTGTAGCATGGGTTTTTGGGTATCCTCAAACACGGCTTAAAAATCCAAACAAATCCCCAAAAAAGGGCAGCCAGATCCGATCTAAGGGTTTGACTGATTGAATTTGGTGCACGGCCCTTTCAAAATGCCCCTTCAATACCTTCTTTGGGCGGCACAGGTCTTGCAACCTCCTCCAATTAAGTTTTACTTCACTTGGAGATGTTTCATGCAATTCAACTTTTTGGCCAAGCGCCGTCTCACCCTTGCACTGTTGGCCGGCTTGGCCCTGACCGGTGCCACAGCACAAGCCCAAACCGCATTAGACGATGTGCTCAAAGCCAAAGTCATCAAGATTGCCATCCCCACCGACTACCCGCCCTACGGCTTTGTAGGCATTGACCTGCAACCTCAAGGCTTGGACATCGACATGGCCAACTACATTGGCCAAAAAATGGGCGTTAAAGTTGAATTGATTCCCGTGATCAGTACCAACCGCATTCCTTACCTGCAAACCAAAAAAGCCGACTTGGTCATTTCCACTTTGGGCAAAAACCCAGATCGCGAAAAAGTGATCGATTTCACAGCGGCCTACTCGCCTTTCTTCCAAGCCGTCTTTGCTTCTAAAAGCTTAAGCATCAAGAGCTTCAACGACTTGGTGGGCAAATCAGTGGGCGTCACACGTGGCGCCATGGAAGACCAAGAATTGGCCAAAGTTGTGCCTGCAGGCGTTGATGTCAAACGTTTCGAAGACAACAACGCCACCATCTCGTCCTTCATTTCAGGCCAAGTGCAAGTCATTGCCACCGGCGCATCTGTGGCCGGCACCATCATGACCAAGAATCCTGGCTTGAACACCGAGTACAAGTTGTTGCTCAAAGACTCCCCCAACTTCATTGGCGTGGCCAAAGGTGAAGACAAGCTGCGCTTGAAAGTGAACGAGATCATTGCGCAAGGCCGCAAAGCTGGCGACATCGACAAGATGTCGCAAAAGTGGTTGGGCCGCCCTGCTGGCGATCTGCCACTTTGATGCTTCATGCGCATTGAACTGGATTTCATCAGCGTCCTGATTGAATGGCCGCTGTTGGTGAAGGGTGTGGCCTGGACCATCGGGCTCACCAGCATTTCCACCCTCCTCGGTCTTGCACTGGGCATCGTGTTGGCTTGGTCACGTGTGCACGGGGCGTTGCCCCTGCGCGTGTTGGCTGGCACTTATGTGGAGCTCATTCGCAACACGCCCTTCATCGTTCAGTTGTTCTTCGTTTACTTTGGCCTGCCCGCGATGGGCTTGCGACTGTCGCCAGAAACCGCGTCGATCATTGCCATGGTGATCAACCTGAGCGCGTATGCCACTGAAATCATTCGCGCTGGCATTGAGGCCACGCCCAAGGGGCAGATTGAAGCAGGCATGAGTTTGGCCTTAACGCCTGGTCAAATTTTCACGCACGTGGTGTTGCCGCCTGCGCTGCGCAAGGTCTGGCCTGCCTTGGTGAGTCAAATCATCATTGTGATGTTGGGCTCTGCGGTGTGCGGTCAAATTTCCACAGAAGAATTGAGCCATGCAGCCAACCTCATTCAAAGCCGCAACTTCAGAGCCTTTGAAGCTTTCATCATTGCCACGCTCACCTATTTGACGCTGGCCGTGGCACTGCGACGATTGCTCAATTGGTTGGGCCCGCGTTTTCTTTTTGGTCGCTGAAGCGGAAAAGACATGGTTGATTTTTCTCTTTGGGACATCTTCAGAAACTTGCTGTTAGCTTTGCGCTGGACAGTGGTTTTGTCACTGATCGCTTTTGCAGGTGGCGGCTTGATGGGACTGATGCTCTTGATTGCACGTTTGTCGCATTTCAAATGGGCAAGGGTCTTTGTCAATGTTTACGTTCAATTGTTCCAAGGCACACCTTTGCTGATGCAATTGTTTTTGGCTTACTTTGGCATGGCCTTGATTGGCATCGAAACTTCTCCGTGGTTGGCCGCCGGTGTTGCCCTCACCTTGTACAGTAGCGCCTTTTTGGCAGAAATTTGGCGCGGCTGCGTTGAAGCCATTCCAAAAGGACAGTGGGAAGCCAGCCAAAGTTTGGCTTTGAGCTTTATGGAGCAATTGCGCTACGTGATCTTGCCGCAGGCTTTCAAAATTGCCATTCCACCCACGGTGGGCTTTTTGGTTCAAGTGATCAAAGGCACCGCCTTGGCTTCGGTGATTGGTTTCATTGAGCTCACCAAAGCGGGCACCATGATCACCAATGCCACCTTCAAACCCTTCTTGGTCTACAGCTGCGTGGCCTTGTTGTATTTCGCACTGTGCTACCCCGTGTCTTACTTTGCCAAACATCTTGAACGAAAGGTCCAACGTGGACATGCATGAACCCCTGCTCGCCATTCAAGGGCTGCGAAAAAGCTTTGGCGTCAACGAAGTCCTCAAAGGCATTGACCTCCAAGTGCAGGCGGGTGAAGTCATTGCCATCATTGGCAAAAGTGGTTCGGGCAAAAGCACATTGCTTCGGTGCATCAATGGCCTGGAAACTTTTCAATCAGGCACCCTCACTGTAGATCGTCAGGCGCTTTTGCACCATGACGCCAACGCGATGCGGGCACTCCGCCAAAAAGTCGGCATGATTTTCCAAAGCTTCAATTTGTTCCCGCATTTGAAGGTGGGGCAAAACATCATGCTGGCCCCCGGCTTGGTGAAGCAACAAGACAAAACCTCAGCTGAATCCAAAGCCCGCCAACTTTTAGACCGTGTGGGCCTGGCAGAGAAGTTCGACGCATGGCCCGATCAGCTCTCGGGTGGGCAACAACAACGGGTGGCCATTGCCAGAGCATTGGCCATGGAACCTCAAATTTTGCTGTGCGATGAAATCACATCGGCACTGGACCCCGAATTGGTTGGTGAAGTGTTGCTGGTGGTGGAAAGCTTGGCAGAAGAAGGCATGACCCTTCTGATGGTGACGCACGAAATGAACTTTGCGCGCAAAGTGGCCGATCGCGTGATCTTCATGCACCAAGGGCGCGTGCATGAAAGTGGCACCCCCGCAGAATTGTTTGGCAATCCCCAAACCCCAGAGTTGGTGCAGTTCTTGTCTGCTTTAACTTAATTCAGCATTGAATTTGCGTATTGATCTGAACACATTGGGCAGCTACAACTCGCGGTACGTGTCAAGCACCAAATAGATCCCAGAAAGAAATAGATTGCGCTATTTTTGTGCAAAAAAAAATTGATTCAGAGCGCCGAATCTGACAGAGCCTCACTTTGACTTGGCACGCAGTTTGCGAGTAAGAAAGAATTCAGTGAACCAGGCACGGTTGCTGAAAGAGCAGTTTTCCAAACGCCAACAGTGAGAGACAAACGTATGAGCACAACGCTCTTAGACAATCCCGTCTCGGTTCAAGAACTACCGGATCTTTTACCTATGTTGGATTGGATCACGGATCCTGAACGTGTAGCGCGTTTGTCATATGACTTTGCATGGTTTTCACCCATCTTAAAACGCGATCTGGCTGACAAGAAAGCAGCGCTTGTTGTGAAGCCGAGAAGCACTGATGAAATTCGACAAGTTGTCTCAGTTTGTGCCAACTCTCAAATTCCCATCACAATTCGAGGTGGCGGCACGGGTAACACAGGTCAATCAGTGCCCTTAAGTGGCGGCATCATTTTGGATCTGAGTGGCTACAACGCCTTTTGTTGGACAAGGGGACTCGCCGGACGTGCACAAGCAGGCATTCGGCTTGAAGACTTTAATTTACACACTCGAAAAAAATTATTAGAACTGCCTTGGCTCACGGCGAGTCATCCAAACGCGACACTAGGTGGGTTCTTTAACAGCCACCACGGGGCTGAAGAGTCTATTCATTTCAACCAGGCGAATGCATCAGAAAGCATCTTAGGCGTTCTGGTCATGACTGTGGAAAAAACACCTCAACTGATTGAACTTCGCGGTACAGATGCAATGCTGCTACACAAAATGTGCGGCACGATCTGTATCGTCTTAGAAATCGAAGTGTGTTTATCACCCTATGTACCTTGGCTAGAGTGCATCGCTAAATTTAATGTGTTCGAAAATGCTCTGGATTTTTCAAGCAGTCTTGCAAAATCAAACGCCATGCGCCAGCAAAAAATTGCATTATTGGCAGCACCTCTAGCCAGTTTTATGATGCCGCTGGTCCATGATTTCAATGATCAAGAACATGCGGTTCTCATGATTTTGTCACCTCAAATAAAAGATGATCTTCAAAATTTAGTCGCCTCATTCGGTGGCCATTTGAGCAATCGATCATCATCTGAAGCGCCACAAAATTCTCAGTTCAGTTTGTTGAACTTGATGGGCCATCAAGCAACCAGCCAAGCCCTTAAAGTCAAAAAAAGTTTGATTTACTTAGAATGTTATTTCAAACAGTCCATGCATCTCGAACAAATCAGAAATTTACAAAGAGAGCTACAAGATGAGGTGCTCATGCATGTTGAATATTTTTGCACGCCTTCAGGTGTATTGACCTGCATCGGACTTCCCTTGGTTCAATTCACAACGGAAGCCCGCTTGAACGAAATCATGGCCATCTACCGTTCACATGGTGTGCAAATCAACAACCCGCATGTGTACATTGTGGAAGACGGCAAACAAAACAACCTCGACCCAGCGGTGGTCAAAATGAAGGAACGCTTTGACCCGATGGGTTTGCTCAATCACGGAAAACTGCGTTCATGGGCCAGTCGCGAAGTGCGACATTGAAGCTTTGGATTGAACCGCGCGCACTCATTCTGCAAGACTTAGATTTTTGCCCGTTTGAGGCCCCATTCGAAACCACAACGCAGACAACATCAGTGCCATCGCAACCAACAACAGCGCTGCGCCCGCTAACAATGCAGTGATTTCGGTATCGCGTTTTTCCAAAGTGAATTGGGTGGACAAGTGTTGATAGACTTTTTTCAAGTCTTCGGCTGACCCTGCTTTGAAGTAGTCTGCTTCAGTGATCTTGGCCACCCCTTTCAGGGCTTCTTCATCGACTTGGGTGAAGAACGAATAGCCTTCGTAGCCAGGAATAAAGCCATTGGGCGTTCCAAATGCCACGGTGTAGACACGCACGCCTAAGTCTGCGGCCATCTTGGCTGCCAACAAGGGATCGGGGCCCGTTGTTCTTCGTCCATCAGACAACAAAACAATCGCACCGCCCTTGTACGAGCCTGGCGGTTCAGGCGTGCGCTGTTTGGCTGCAGGCTTTGCATCCAAGCTTCGCGCGCCACCAGCCGCCCCACCACTGACAACATTGGACGATGCATCGCCATACCCATAGGGATTGGGGTTGTATAGCGCGGCCTCTAAATCAATGTTGGCCTCGGGTCTGAGGATGGCCAGCGACAACAACAAGCCGCTGCCCGTGGCGGTTCCCCGTTGCAATTGAAAACGATCAATGGCGGCAACCAACTCTTCCTTTTGCGTGGTCACGTGCTGCACCACTTGCGCATTGCCCGCAAAGGAGATGATGCCCACCCGAACATTGGCTGGTAAATCTTGTAAAAATTCTTTGGCTGCCTTTTGGGCTGCCTTGATTCGACTGGGCTCGACGTCCTCGGCCAGCATGCTTCTTGACACATCCATGGCCATGATGAGGGTCATGTAGTCGGCTGGCAAAGTGACGCGGGCCATGGGTCGGGCACTGGCCAGCAACAACAAGGCCAAGGCCAAGGCCAACAGCGCAGGCGGAACGTGACGGCGCCAAGGGGATGGCGTGTCCATGTTTTGCAAAATCCAAGAAACCGCAGAAAAAGTAACAACCTGCTTGCGCCGCCTTTTAAGTAGCCAAAGGTAGCCTCCTACCATCAAGGGCATGAGCAGCAGTGACCAGAGCATGAAGGGCTGAAGAAATTGCATCGCCATCAGGGTTTTAGCCAGTTACGTCAATTTGACATCGAGGCTTATGCTATCGTTTATTTATGAAAAGAGAAGCGGTTTTTAGCAAAAGCCCGCGACCTGCAGGTTCAGATAAACACGCGCCAACTGAACCCAGCCCACTTACTTCCCAAGCCAATTCAAAGCCCAGCACTCCAATTCATAGGGGATTGAACAAGCTCAAATCCGGTTGGCGTTGGGATTTCCTGGCCGTCTTTTTGATGGGCATTGTTTGTAGCCTTTTGGCTGTAGGTGTTTTTTCACCCGCGTTGCAATGGCGACCTGCATTGACGCAAAAAGACATTGATGCAGCTGTTTTGCACACCTTGCAAACCAAAGATTTACCGTCAGCCAGTGCCAAAGCTGCCGCATCGATTCAGGGTGCAGTGGTGCATGTGCAAGCCTATGTGGCCGATCCTAAAAATAAAGATTCAGACATTGAAAGTGGTGTGGGCACTGGGGTTGTCATCAAAGATGACGGCACCATCCTAACCAACTTTCATGTGGTGTTCGGCGCTAAAAAATTGCGCGTCACTTTTTTCGATGGCACGGAATCAGATGCCACGGTAATTGGCGTTCAAGCCGACAAAGACTTGGCCGTCTTGAAGCCGCAAAAAATTCCTGATGATTTGGAGCCCGCCATCTTGGGTTCTAGCCAACAATTGGCGCCGGGCGATGGTGTGGTGGCCGTTGGCTTTCCATTTGGCATCGGCCCTTCTGTTTCATCGGGTGTGGTGTCTGGCTTAAACCGGCAATTCAAATCGCAAGATGGCAAACAAAATCTCACCGGCTTGATTCAATTTGACGCTGCGGCCAACCCAGGCAATTCAGGCGGCCCCTTGATCAACATGTCGGGCGAGGTGGTCGGCATTGTGACGGCCATCCTCAATCCAACTTCAGCGCGCACCTTCATTGGCATTGGCTTTGCCACCACCATTGAAAGTGCTGGCAGTGCCGTGGGCTTACCCCCTTTCTAGATTCAAAGGAGACAACATGACTGTTTCATCGGATGCATGGCGTGGCAAAGGAAGCGCTTCCACTGGCTTCCAACCTGAAGCGGCGGCAGCCCAGATGCAAAGGCTGATGTACGAGGTCAAGCGGGTGGTGGTGGGTCAAGATGCTTTTCTAGAACGCGTGTTGATTGCGCTGTTGGCACAGGGCCACTTGCTCATTGAAGGCGTGCCTGGATTGGCCAAGACCCTGACAGTGAACACCTTGGCCAAAACCCTGAACGGCAGTTTCAACCGCATTCAATTCACCCCTGATTTGCTGCCCGCCGATTTGGTGGGCACGCGCATTTTCAATCAGCAAACCAGTGAATTCAGTACGGTGTTGGGCCCCGTCTTTGCCAACCTGCTGTTGGCCGATGAAATTAACCGCGCGCCCGCCAAAGTACAAAGTGCTTTACTGGAAGTGATGCAAGAACGCCAAGTCACCATTGCTGGGCAAACGCATCGCGTGCCCTCGCCTTTTTTGGTCATGGCCACTCAGAACCCGATTGAAACGGAAGGCACATACCCGCTGCCTGAAGCTCAAGTGGACCGCTTCATGATGAAAGTCTTGATTGACTATCCGAGCGAGGACGACGAATTTGTCATTGTGCAACGGGTCATTGCTGGTGGTGCACAAGTGACGGGGGTCATCAGTCCTGAAGAGCTCAAAGCATTGCAAGTGCAGTGCCGCCATTGCTACGTAGACCCCAGTTTGATTCACTACGCCGTCAGGCTCATTTCTGCCACACGTTTTCCTGCGCGCTATGGCTTGGAAGCCTTACAAAGCTACATCAGCTTTGGTGCCAGCCCACGCGCCAGCATTGGTTTGATCGAAGGTGCACGAGCACTGGCCTTGCTGCGTGGCCGCGATTACGCCTTGCCGCAAGACTTGAGCGATTTGGTGCCCGATATCCTCAGGCATCGATTGGTGCTGTCATACACAGCCTTAGCCGAGGGCAAAACCGCAGACGCACTGATTCAAGAGATCATGAAAGCAGTGCCCATGCCAGACCAACCCTTGGAGGCGCATGTCCGCTGAAGCGCTACTACAGCAACTGGAGTGGACGGTGTTGCGCCGTTTAGACGGTTTGCTGCAAGGAGATCACAAAACCTTGTTCAGAGGTTCGGGTGTCGACTTGGCAGATTTGCGCGAATACCAAGCCCACGACGACGTGCGGCACATCGATTGGAATGTCACAGCGCGGATGCAATCACCCTATGTGAGGGAACACCAAGAGGACCGTGAAATCAGCGCATGGTTTTTATTGGACTTGAGCGGCTCCATGGATTTTGGCAGCGGCAACAACAGCAAACGGCAAATGATGATGCAATTTGTCGGTGTCATGGCCAAGTTGCTGATGAAGCGTGGCAATCGCATCGGTGCGCTGTTGTTGAACCCCGCAGAAACGGATGGCTTTCAATGCATCCCCCCGCGCATGGGACGACGTCACTTGCTTCATCTGCTGCATGTTTTAGAAACATCCCCCAACATTCAACAAACACACCAAACCAACTTGAATGAATGGTTGGCCCGAGCCAATGGACTGATCAAACGCCGTTCCAGTGTCTTTGTGGTGTCTGATTTCATGGGCCAATTCAATTGGGCTTCGGAGTTAAGCGCCCTAGGAAGAAGGCACGACACCGTGGCCACGCGCTTGTTCGATCCAGCAGAAATGAATTTGCCCAAGGCAGGCTTAATGTTGCTACAAGATTCAGAGACTTCCGAGCAGTTGTTGCTGGACACTGCCAATGCCAAATTCAGACATCGTTATGCCCAATTAGTTGAAGCGCGTGAAATGCAGTTGGCCACGTGTTTTGCGCAAGCTGGCGTCGATGCCCTTGAACTTTCCACCAACGAGGACATGGCCAACGCCTTGATGCGTTTCTCGGAATTGAGAAAGCGGAGAGTCTGGCGTGCCTGATTTAAGTTCGCTCCAGTTCTTGTGGCCTTTCATGCTGTATGCCTGTGTTGGCGTACCGATATTTGCCGTCTATTACGCTTATCAAACCCAGCAAATTCCCCCGCTTGTCTTGTGTTTGGGTTTACTGTTGCTGTGCGCAGCCATGGCGCGGCCTCAAACAGTTCTAATGACGCCTCTGCGCGAAGCAACAGTCATGCTGGTCATCGACACCTCTGGCAGCATGCGCGCCAAAGACTTGAAGCCTTCGCGCATTGAAGCCGCGCAGCAGGCTGCACAGCAATTCATTCAAGACAAACCCAGCCGACTTCGCGTTGGATTGGTCACCGTCGCAGGCACTGCCGCTTTAGCCCAAGCCCCCACAGAAGAGCGGGATGCTTTGTTAAAGGCCTTGGATTATTTGCCGCTGCAATATGGCTCGGCACTGGGCACAGGGTTGTTGGTTTCCTTAGAAGCGCTCTTGCCTGGCGCAGAGATTGATGCACAAAAAATCATCAACGAAGCTTCGGAGATGGGCGGCAAAAAAGCCAGCGACATGGGCAAGTCCTTGGACGACAAGGCCAAACCTGCTACCGAAGCCTCAACCAGTCGAGGTAAAAACATGGCCATCGTTTTGATGAGCGATGGCCAGAGCAACATGGGGCCTGAATTGCTCAAAATGGCCGAGCTGGCAGCCAAGCACGAAGTCAAGGTTTACACCGTAGGCATTGGCACCACAGAGGGCGATGTGGTTCACATTCAAGGTCGAAGTATGCGGGTGAAGTTGGAAGATGAAGCCCTTCAAAAAGTTTCGGCCCTCACGCAAGGTGAATACTTCAAAGCGGACAGTACCGAGGGGTTGAAAAATGTCTACGACAAACTGGGCTACAAGCTGCGCTTTGAAAAACGTGCCATGACCGAGATCAGTGCCCAAGTGGCTTTGCTGGGCATGCTCTTGATTTTGATCAGTCTCATCCGCAACTTTGTACGAATGGGCAAAATTATCTAAACGCTGCACCCTCATTTGGCGCGAGGGCTTCGAAGGAATTTCGCGTTAACATTCAAGCCATGTCCATGCACAGCACCCACGACCTCTCTCGCCGCCATATTCCACTTAACGGCGCCTCTAATTTCCGCGACTTGGGTGGCTATGTGGGGCACAAGGGTCGCACTTTGAAGTGGCGCAAAATTTTTCGATCCGACCATTTGGCCGCACTGGATCACCAAGATCTTGCGCAATTGAAAGCATTGGGCATTGCACGCAGTTTTGATTTCAGGGGCGTTCAAGAAAGCCAAGCGCAGTTTTATGATTGGCCCAACATCCAAAGGCACAGCCTCAGCATTGAGCCCACTGTGGTGCAACGCCTTCAAGCACAACACCTCACCGGCAAACCCCTCACGGCAGCCGACGCGCTCGATGCCATGCAAACCACGTACCGTGATTTTGTGCGTTCAGATTCGCATCGCTTTGCGCAGCTGTTTGAACACTTGCTAGACAAGCCCGACCCCCTGCTCTTTCATTGCACTGCTGGCAAAGACCGAACGGGCTTAGCTGCTGCGCTGGTGTTGTCTGCCTTGGGCGTTTCAGAAGCCGACATCTGGAAAGACTACCTGCTCACCAACCAACTCTACAAGCGCAACAGCACGGGCGCCTTCACCCTCTCGCCCGATGTCTTGAAGATCGTATGGGAAGTGCAAGAGAGCTTCTTGAAGGCATCACTGGAAGTGATCCACCAAGACCATGGCGGCATGCACAACTACCTCACCCAAACATTGGGCTTAACGCCCGCAGCCCTGCAAAAGTTGCGCGCCACCTATTTAGATTGAGTTGGCAGGCGCCACAGCGGCACCTTCAATTTTGTGCCGCGCCAAAGACTGCGCCACAAAGCCTGATGCCTTCATTTCTTCCACAAACTTCTTGAGGTAAGCCTGCGCCTCGGGGCTGCGTGCTTTAGGCAGTCCCATGGCTTGCTCAATGACCATGAAACGGCCAGGCAACAAGCGCAAGTTAGGCAAGCGTTTAGCGTCCATCTCCAATTGCTGCTTCACACCTGCAGCCACTTCTAATTTTTCTGAGATGAAATAATCAACTGTGGTTGGGGAAGTTGGTGCACGATGGATTTCTGCGTTCTTAATTTCACGCGTCAAGAACAAGTCATAGGCACTGCCCTTGCCAACAGCAATGCGAATGCCCTTTTTGTCGACTTGGTCGTTGCTGGTGAGTGGTGAATTGTTGGCCACCAAATAGCTGCCCTCAATCAATACATAGGGCCCCGTGAACGAAATGCCTTGTCCGCGCACTGGGTCGATGGCAAAGAAGCCGAAGTCGGCTTTTTCATTTGTCACCGCCTCGACTGATTTACCAGCCGCATCAAACACCACCAAACTCAAGGGCACGCCCAAACGTTTGGCCAACTCTGTCGCCAAATCGATGGAGACGCCCACAGGCTGCCCATTGGCATCTTTGTTGGCCAAAATGGGATTGCCCAAGTTGATGGAGGCGCGCAAGGTGCCCGTTGGGGCAAAAGCTTCTACCAAAGCAGGTGTAGGTTGTGAGTGCGCAGAAATCATGGTCAATAATAAAGCAGATGAATGAGGTCAGAGAATCATTAATTTTTCAAAGGATTGATGCATTCATCAGATCCCTTGCGCTTAAAACATGAGCAGGTTAATGCGTAGGCCTTCATCGTGCCCTTCACCACATTCATGCTGGCGTTGCGAGTGGCATTGCCAGGGATGGCGAACTTAGGCACAAACTGTTTACCCACCGATTTGCCATCGTTCAAATCCACATTGGCAGCCCCGCATTGAATGGGGCCCTTGAGGCCATTGACCAACTCAAAAATCAAAGTCTGATCGTCGCCTTTGGCCCAACCCGCATTGACTTTGATTTTTTGAAGTTCTGACTTGGAGAGCGCTACTTCGGTGACGTCGTCACTGGCAAAAGGGTTCCAAGCCAAGGCGCCAATTGGCATGGCCAGCATCAAAAAAAAGGTCATGACTCGCATGACCTTTATTCTATCGTCGGCCTGGCAAATTAAGCCTTGGTCAGGCGCATCTGCGTCAGTTCAGCCGTGAGGTAGCCCACCGCAGCACCGAACTTGTCCTTGTAGTTGGCTTTGATGAGAGGATCCAGCGTTGACTTCACTGTGTTGTGAATGCCGCCCCAGTCGCCCGCATGTTGGAAGTTACTCATGATGTAGGTCCAACCATTCAGCTCATCCACGGCATGCAAGCCCGTAGACTCGCCACCCGCAGGAATTGACATAATGCGCGACAAAACTTTGGTGTCAATGTTATAAGCCCACAAGAAATTGTTCACGTGCTGACCACTGTCTTCCCCGATGAACAAGGTGCGCAAAGTCTCTGAAAACTTCAAGTTGTCTGGGTTGGCAATTTTCTCGGGATTGGCCGTATTGCCCAAGGCATCCGCAGTGATGTCTTCACCTGTAATCAAAGCTTTGGTATCAACGGGCATCCACTCGCTGTTGATGGCCCCACCAGCAGTGTCTTTCACGCCGCCCTTCAAATTCAGCGCCATCACGGCACCCGCATTCAAAGCCTTGGGAATACTTACGCCATTGCCCACTGTGTTGTAGGCATTGCCAGCCACCATGGAAGCAATGCAATTCTGCAAAGCAGAGTAAGCTACTTTGTCCTTGATGTTGACCGTTGTGCCTTCCATCTTGCTAAAGCCCATTGAAGCACCAACCAATGCCGCGTAACGATGGGTCTCAAGGAATGCTGCTGCCTTTTCCATGCCAGGCATCAACTTGATCCATTCAGTTTTGCCGTTGGCGTTGACCTTGGTGTAAGTGGCATCTTGTGGATCTGTGGTCGACACAGACATGATGTCGGTGGGCTTTAATGTCGTGGCCAATGCCTTGATCTCGGCACTGGTGGCAGAACCCAATTTGATCCATGTCAGTGGCGCAGCAGGCGCTGTAGGATCAATTGAGAATCCTGCACCCACTTTGGCAACGTACAAAGAACCGGCGCTCAAGTCCTTCTCTTTGTCGGCCACAAAGACAAAGTAGCCACTATTGGTGGCATCGTCACCCATGAAGACTGTGCGGTTGTCGGGCATCACCTGAACCAACTCGTGTGAAATTCGGCCCAAGTTGTAATGCTTCTTGATGGACGCCGTGCCATCAGGATTGACCGTCACTTCTGGCAAGTGACCGTAGTTGTAAGGATTGGCTGCTGTTTCTGAACCGTAGAGGTTTTTGCTGAACGCTTTGAATTGCGCATCAGTTGCTGCCGTAAAGGCATTGGGTTCGTATTCTTCACTTGACAAATGTGTACCCCATGGCGACAAGCTAGCGCCGCAAGTAATCCACAAACCATTGACGCTGGATGTGTCCACGTTGTGGTACTTCACCAAACTCAATTTACCCGAAGAAGGATCTTGGTCCAAGGTCAAGACAGCAATGGGAGAAGGCAATTTGCCGTACATGCCCGTCACGCCATCTTGTGCCCAAGTGGTGTATTCAAATTGAACGACAGCAAACACGGGGTTACCTTTGACACCAGGCACATTGGCGTTGGGCACTGTGAGCAAGGATGTACCGTCTGGCGAGTCAGAGAAAAACTGACGCTCTTTGCCAGCCACCGTGGTGTCTATGATGGGTTTGTTGTTGATGTCGTAATAACCACCCGACAAAACTTTGCCGCCCTTGCCATCAGAAACCAAATCGCCGGTCACAAAGAAGGGTTGGTAACTGAGCTTGTAGCTTTGCTGCGTGCCATCACTGAAATTCAGGTTCAAGGATGAACCAACAGTGGTGGTGGCCATTTGTGCAGCATTGGCCAATGTTGGTGCTGGCATGGCGGTGAAGGAGGCGCTGACAAAGCTGGCCAGTGTTTGCGTGGTACCGCCACATGCGGTCAGCATCATGCTGGCACCGCTAAACGATGTTGCCAGTGGTAGCAAAGGTGCACCGACAAATGTTTGTAGCCATTGACGGCGATTGAATTGAAGCGACGAAGTCATAGAATTCCTAAAATTGATTCAGACAAAATTGCAGTTGACATTTGCAACTGCAGTGTCAATGTCTCAAATCAAGATGAAGAATGCGTGACTTCCTGATGAAGATCTGATGAATTTTGCAACACTTCAAGTGTGCGCGATTCTGGGAATATCAAAGAAAACTTGGAGCCTTTTCCAAGCTCACTTTCGATGCGCAATTCGCCGCCATGACGCTGCATGACGTGCTTTGTAATGGCAAGTCCCAGCCCCGTACCACCCGACTCTCTAGAACGGCTCCGATCCACGCGATAAAAGCGTTCAGTCAATCGGGGTAGATGTTCTGGTGCAATGCCAGGCCCTGTATCTTGAACAGAGAACTGCAAACGTTGATCTGGCAATTGAGCCCAGATGCATGTGACAGTTCCATCTTGCGGTGTATAACGCACTGCATTGTTGATCAAGTTGGTGACAGCACTGTAAATTTCATGTCGGGACCCTATCAAACGCCATTCCTGTGACATTTCAAAACGCAATGTTTGCGTCAAACGACCCTCGACAGAGTTGGCGACAGACAAGCCCTTGGCTTCTGCTTCAGCTGCGCCCATTAACTCACTCAGCATAAATTGCTCTGTCATCAGAGGCAACGGACTGCCCTCCAATTGAGAGAGCGTTAAAAGGTCGTTCACAAGCCCTTGCATACGACTGGCTTGGGTCGACATTAAATCTAAAAATTTAACTCTGTCCTCAGGCTTTAAATCCAGCGTTTGCAAAGTCTCAATGAAGCCACTCAATACAGTTAAAGGCGTTCTGATTTCATGCGACACATTGGCCACAAAATCACGCCGCATGGCCTCAGCTTGCGCCAAGGCTGTCACGTCACGTGACAGCAATAATTGGCGATTTTCACCATAGGCATGTAATTGCACTGATAACTTCACGCTGTAGGACAAAGAAGAGGAACGCCCTTCAATGATCACTTCGCCATCATGCGTTTCTTGCAAATAATATTTCTTGAAGACGGGGTCACGAACCAAATGAACGACGTGCTGCATCACATCACGTTTGGTATCGAATCCCAAATGATGTGCCGCCGTTTGATTGCACCACTCAATTCGGCCTTCAGGATCGAGCAACACCACGCCATTGGGAGAGGCTTGAATGGCTGATAAAAAATCGAGAAGGCGCTTTTGATGTGATTCCGTTTGCTTCTTTTGATCGTTCAATATTCTGCGCAAGCGATCAATCAAATCACCCCACAAGCCACCCAATAATGGCGGCTCCTGGACGGTGTTATGGCGCAACCAATTCGAAATCTTTTGCCCACGCCACAAATCTTTGAAAATCGTAAAGAGTGCAAATGCAAGCGCAGCCGCAAGTGCGCCCAAAGTCCGGGCATACCAAAAGCCCATCACGCCCATGACCATCAGCCAAAAAAGCAAGCCTATAAATCGTGGAAACATGCTGCGGTCAGTTGGAAGTCGCGTTGGAAGCAGGAGATGAAGACGACAATTCAGTCAAACGATAACCCGCGCCTCGAACAGTTTCAACCATTGCACCGGCGGCTCCCAGCGCTTCCCGCAAGCGCTTCACATGGACGTCGACGGTCCTTTCTTCGATGAACACATGATCGCCCCAGACACGGTCTAAGAGTTGCCCCCTACTGTGTACGCGCTCTTTGTGCGTCATGAAATATTGAAGCAATTTGAATTCTGTAGGACCCAATTTGAGAGGTTGATCTTGAAAAGTAACGCGATGCGTATCAGCATCCAAGATCAATTCATTCATTTGAATACGGCCACCCGATTGCTCTGGCGCGCGTCTTCTTAAGACCGCACGAATTCGCGCCAACAATTCTTTGGTAGAAAAGGGCTTAACGATGTAATCGTCCGCACCAGAATCCAAACCCGCAACCCGATCAGACTCCTCGCTTCGGGCGGTCAGCATGATGATGGGGATGTCCTTGGTGCGCGCATGATTGCGCCATTTTTTTGACAAGGCCAATCCACTTTCACCGGGCAACATCCAGTCGAGCAAAATGACATCGGGCAGCACATCGTCCAATTCCTTTTGCGCCGTCACGCCGTCCATGGCCCAAAAAGGCTGGAAACCATTGTGTCGCAAGTTGACAGCAATCAGCTCAGCAATGGCTGGCTCGTCTTCAACAATCAAAATGCGTGGCAAATTTCTCATTTAACTGCAGACTCCACATCTGCAAATGCAATGTGACGCACATCAGCGCCTTTCACCACGTAAATGATGAACTCTGCAATGTTCTTGGCGTGATCGCCAATTCGCTCAATGGCTTTGGCGATGAACAACAAATCCAAACTGGCCGAGATGGTTCGCGGATCTTCCATCATGTAAGTGACCAATTTGCGCACAAAACCGTCAAACTCTGCATCGATCAGATCGTCCTCTTTGAGAATGCTCACGGCTTCCGCCACATCTAAACGTGCAAATGCGTCCAGTGCCTTGCGAAGCAGTCCAGAAGCCAAATCTGAAGCAATGCGCAATTCAGAGGCAGGCAGGAAACGTGCATTGCCACTGGCGCTAATGGCTTTAACCATGCGGGCAATCTTTTCTGCCTCATCGCCTACACGCTCTAAGTTGGCGGTCATTTTGGAGATAGCAATCAACAAGCGCAAGTCGCGCGCGGTGGGTTGCCGACGGGCAATGATGGAAGACAGATCGCGGTCAATCTCAACTTCCATTGAATTGATTTTCTCTTCGCCTGCGATCACTTCATCAGCCACCTCATTGCTGAAATGTGACAAGGCATAAACGGCATGGCGGATTTGCGTCTCAACCAGCCCACCCAACTCAAGCACTCGGCTAGAGACACTGCCCAACTCATTGTCAAATTGACTGGAAATGTGCTTATCCATTTTTGAGGTCTCCTGATCAGCCGAAACGGCCAGTGATGTAATCTTCGGTTTCTTGACGGGCAGGCTTCATGAAGATTTGGTCAGTTTCACCAAATTCCATCAACTCACCCAAGTACATGTACGCGGTGTAATCGGAAACACGTGCAGCCTGCTGCATGTTGTGCGTCACAATGACCACGGTGTATTCACTCTTCAAGGTGTGAACCAACTCTTCTACCTTGCCTGTTGAAATGGGATCCAACGCGGAAGTAGGTTCGTCCAGCAACAAAATGGAGGGCTTCACGGCAATACCGCGCGCAATGCACAAACGCTGTTGCTGGCCACCCGACAGTGACAAACCGCTTTGGTTCAGTTTGTTTTTAACTTCGTCCCAGATGGCTGCTTTTTGCAAGGCCCATTCCACGCGCTCGTCCATGTCACTGCGCGACAATTTTTCGTACAAGCGAACACCGAAGGCGATGTTGTCGTAGATGGACATAGGGAAAGGCGTAGGCTTTTGGAACACCATGCCAATACGTGAACGCAACAAGTTCAGGTCTTGCTTGGGATCCAAAATATTCTGGCCATCAAACAATATCTCGCCTTCAGCACGCTGGCCAGGATACAAGTCGTACATCCGATTGAGCGTGCGAAGCAATGTGGACTTGCCACAACCTGATGGTCCAATGAACGCCGTGACGGTGTTCTTCTGGATGTTCAGGTTGATGTGCTTTAGGCCTTGAAATGCACCGTAGTAGAAGTTCAAGTCGCGAACTTCTAAGATGGTTTCTTTGGATTCAGGTTTTGAATTCATGTTCAATCAGGTTAATTTATGCGGCTACTTTTTCGCGAAACACAACGCGGGCGATGATGTTCAAGGCGAGTACAGTGAGGGTGATGAGCAAAGCGCCACCCCATGCCAAGTTCACCCAGTTCTCATAGGGACTCATGGCAAATTGGAAAATAACCACTGGCAAATTGGCCATGGGTTTGGTCATGTCTATGTTGAAGAATTGGTTGTTCAACGCCGTAAACAACAGGGGTGCGGTTTCACCGCTAACCCTTGCCAACGCCAACAAAAGCCCCGTCATCACGCCACTGCGAGCAGCTTTCAAGACCACTGACGTCGAGACTTTCCATTTGGGTGCGCCCAACGCAAAAGCAGCCTCGCGCAAACTGACGGGAACCAGTTTCAGCATGTTCTCTGTGGTGCGAACCACCACAGGTATGGCAATCAAGGTCAGTGCCACGGTACCGGCCCAACCCGAAAAATGCTTACTGGGTACCACGACCATGGCGTAAACAAACAAGCCAATCACGATAGAGGGCGCCGACAACATGATGTCATTCACAAAACGTGTGATCGAAGCCAATCGACTGCGATCACCGTATTCGGACAGGTAGACACCTGCCAAGACACCAATGGGCGTGCTGATCAATGAACACGACACCACGATCATCAAACTGCCCACGATGGCATTGGCCAGGCCGCCGCCGTCAGATCCCGGTGCAGGCGTACTTTCCAAGAACATCGACAGATGAATTGCTGAAAACCCCTTCAGCAACAAGATACTCAAAATCCAAAATAAAAATCCCAAACCAATGGCCATGGCGGACATCGACAACACCAAGCCAATCAAGTTGGCGCGCTTACGGCGGGCGTAAATAGAAGGGTCCATGTTGCTCATGTCTTCAAACCTTTCTTGGCTTCGGCGCGTGACAACATCCATTTGGCCAAAGACAACACCACCAAGGTGATCACAAACAGCGCCAAGGCCAGCGCAAACAAGGAAGCGTAGTGCAAACCTGGCTCTGCTTCGCCAAACTCATTGGCCAAGGTGGATGCAATGGAGTTACCTGGCGAGAACAAGGAAGGCGACAGCTTGTGTGCATTGCCAATCACAAACGTGACCGCCATGGTTTCGCCCAAAGCACGGCCAAGACCCAACATGACGCCGCCCACGACGCCGGTCTTGGTGTAGGGCAGCACAATTTTGGTCACCACTTCCCAGGTGGTGCAACCAATGCCATAGGCAGACTCTTTGAGAATGGGTGGCACGATTTCAAAGACATCGCGCATGACAGAGGCAATGAAAGGCAAAATCATCATGGCCAAAATGAGGCCAGCCGCCAAAATGCCAATGCCATTGAAGGCACCGGTGAACAAAATGCCGATCACTGGAATCTGACCTAATGTGGACGCCAATGCAGGTTGAACATATTCTGCAAACAAGGGCGCAAATACAAACAAACCAAACATGCCGTAAATGATGGAAGGCACAGCCGCCAACAGTTCAATGGCTGTACCCAGGGGGCGGCGCAATCTCATGGGGCACGTTTCGGTCAAAAACACGGCAATGCCAAAGCTGAGCGGCAAGGCAATCACAATGGCAATGGTGGCCGTGACCACCGTGCCAAAAATAGCAATCAAACCACCGAACTGAGAATTGATGATGTCCCATTCAATGGTGTAAAAAAACTCCAAGCCAAATGTTTGCAACACTGGCATGGAACTGACGAACAACGAGACGATGATGCCCGTTAATGCCACCAAAGTGGACAAGGCAAAAACCAAGGTGGTTTTCTCAAAGAAAAAGTCTTGCCACCGCTGCCAGCGCAATACGCTCTGGCGGTGCGAGGTCATCAAGTCGTCTGCATTGTTCATGTCTAACTTCTAGAAACGTACAAATATAAATTTGCACTTTATTTGACGTTGATTTTGTTCCAAACGTTTTTACGAATGAAATCGGTCGTTGCGTCAGGCATTGGCACATATTCCAAATCAGCGGCCATTTTCTTGCCTTCTTTGAAAGCGAAGTCAAAAAACTTGATCACTTCAGCAGAGTTGGCTTTGTTGGCAGGATCTTTGTACATCAAGATGAAAGACGCGCCGGTAATGGGCCAAGACTTGGCACCTGGTGCATTGGTCAAGTAGATGCCCATGCCTGGAACTTTGGACCAGTCGGTATTGGCTGAAGCCGCAGCAAATGTTTCATCATCAGGCGCCACATACTGACCCGCTTGATTGCGCAGATTCAAATGCGCCATGTTGTTTTTCTTGGCGTAAGCGTACTCAACGTAACCAATTGCGTTTTTGATACGGCTGACGTTAGCAGCAACGCCTTCGTTGCCCTTGCCACCCACTGAGGAGGCTGCTGGCCACTTAACTGCAGCCCCAGCACCCACTGTTGATTTCCAGTTGGCATTGACTTTGGCCAAGTAGTCAGTGAACACGGCAGTTGTACCAGAACCGTCTGCACGGTGAACCACAGTGATGGCGGCATCAGGCAATGCAACACCAGGATTCAAATCAGCAATGCGCTTGTCATTCCATTTGGCAATGACACCGGCGAACACATCGGCCAACAACTCGCCTGTCAATTTCAACTGACCTGGCTTGATGCCTTCAATGTTCACAACGGGCACCACACCACCAATGATGGCGGGGAACTGAACCATGCCATCTTTTTCCAAATCTTCAAAGCTGACGGGTGCGTCTGTGGCGCCAAAGTCCACTGTTTTGGCTTTGATTTGCTTGATACCACCCGATGAACCAATCGACTGGTAATTCATGCTGTTGCCAGTCTTGGCTTTATAGGCTTCTGCCCATTTGGCATAGATGGGGAATGGAAATGTTGCGCCCGCACCCGTAATTTCGGCTGCCATGGCAGTTGTGGCCAGCACGGACAAGCCTAATGCGGATACCCAGGTTTTGATCTTTAGCATGTTGAATCCTTGATTCAGAGGTTGAAACTCAGCGGTCAATGACATCGAAAAGCCGATGGAGACTTGTCTGTCACAAGGCAACTTTAGTGACCGATTGTGACAAATTCATGTCAAATTCCCTACTTCTTTGTTTAATTTCCTTCGATCAAGCGCCTCTCCTGGCCAATAAACTCTTGATTTTTCAGATTGTCATGAAAATGACAAAAAACAGACACAGAATGCAGTCATTCATTCTTGACACATCTCTAGCAGTACGCCCCCATGCAAAACGGACAACTTGTCGCCGCCGTCGATTTAGGCTCCAACAGCTTTCGTCTGGAAATAGGCGTTTACGAAGAGGGCCATATCCGCCGGGTGGACTACCTGAAAGAAACCGTCAGGCAAGGCAATGGCTTAGACACCGACCGCATGCTCTCCAAAGAAGCCATGCAAAGGGGTTGGGATTGTTTGGCACGTTTTGCCGAAAGATTGTCAGGGTTTGAACCTGAATTTGTCCGAGCCGTTGCCACTCAAACGCTCAGAGAAGCCAGGAATCGGGACGTTTTCCTGATTCAAGCCACCACCATTTTGGGATTTCCGATCGAAGTCATTTCTGGCAAAGAAGAAGCGCGACTCATCTACGCGGGGGTGGCGCACAGTTTGCCGCAGTCCAATGAAAAGCGCCTGGTCATTGACATCGGCGGACGTTCGACTGAAATGATCTTGGGACGGGGTTACAAACCCAACACGATGGAGTCGTACAGGGTGGGCAGCGTGAAATGGTCCATGAAGTACTTTGCCAATGGTGTGTTCACCAACGCCTCCTTCAGCAAGGCTGAAATAGCGGCCAAAGCTGTTCTAGATGAAGCATTGAGCCTCTACCCTCGCAATGCATGGGAAACAGCCTACGGCTCCTCAGGCACGGTCGGTGCTGTAGCGGATGTGCTGGCTTCTGCAGGCTGGCCAATGGGAAAAATTACCCGCGAAGGCTTGGACTGGCTCAAAGAAAAACTCATCAAGGCTGGCAATACTGAAGCGCTTAAATTGGAGGGTGTCAAAGATGATCGAAAGCCCGTCATTGGCGGCGGCTTGGCCATCCTGTATGCCTTGTTTGACTTGCTGGGCATTGAGGAAATGCAGGCGGCACAAGGCGCTTTAAGACAAGGCGTTTTGCAAGATTTGCTCGACCGACTCGAGAAAAACGAAAACACAGATTTGCGCAGTTCCATGGTGACGACACTGGCCAGTCGATTTGCGGTTGACTTGGCACAAGCAGACAGAGTGTCAAGGACAGCTCGCTGCTTGTTTCAAAGCATTCAAGCTTCAGGTTCTAAAAAAACCAATCGCTTGATGCAACTTGAAAACAAAATGACATGGGCCGCCCAGTTACTTGAAATCGGGACTCGCATTTCGCACAGTGACTTTCACAAGCACGGCGCTTATATTTTGGACAATGCAGACCTCACAGGCTTTTCAATGCCTGAATTGCACAGATTGAGTCAATTGATTTTGGGCCATCGGGGTAAGTTGAAAAAGCTGGATGCAGAATTGCGAGACGAAGACTTTGTGTGTCAACTCATGAGCCTTCGTTTGGCTGCCATACTTTGTCACGCGCGCCGAGAGCCAGACTTGGAAGGCTTGGTTTTCAAGCGTGCATCCAGTGGGCAGGAGTTTGTGATTCAGTGCCCTGAGACATGGGCGCAACTGTGGCCTCAATCCGCCCATTTGCTGCAAGAAGAATGTGAAGCTTGGCTTAAAACCCATTGGCAACTGAAGGTTCAAATCAGCTCGGGCGTTTGAACAGAAACAACGACGGTTTGTGGAACGCCATCGCGCACACGGCTTCGCAACCACCAGACTGCGCCTTTTCTGACCGGCAAGTCATTGCCCGGCATGCCGAGCAAATAGGCGATGCAATGCCCGATCACAGGTTGATGACCCACCACCACCACCGACATTTTGGAATGAGGCCACCCGACTGCCTCTAGCAATTCAACGGCAGAGGCATCTGGCAACAAGTCTGACTTTAATTTGTATTTGCGACCCAAAGCACGCGCTGTTTGTTCTGCCCGGGTTGCGGGGCTGCTGATCACGCGCACACCTTCAGGCAATTGACGGTCAAGCCAATGGCCTAATTTGGCAGCCTGCTTTTCGCCCTTGGGCGTTAGCTCACGCAACAAGTCCTCTTGACCGTCCAATGCGTCCAATGCATCTGCATGACGCCAAAAAATCAAGTCCATGATCAACTCATTTGAAATCAAGAACTGCTGACGTATTGCTGCATCAACAATGCCTGAGCACTTTGAATTTTTTGGCCCTTCTTCTCTACGCGGTGATACTGTCCATCGGCCTCCAAGGTCCAGGCATTGCGCGTGTCATAGAGGTATGCCAACAGGCATTCGTCAATGATGCGCCTGCGCAGAACAGGATCGACCACCGGCCATGCCAGCTCAATGCGCCGTGTCATGTTGCGGCTCATCCAATCGGCACTGGCCAAGTACAAGGATTGCTCATCGCCTGCTTCAAAGTAGAAAACCCGCGAATGCTCCAAGAAGCGTCCAATGATGGATCGCACACGAATGTTCTCCGTTTGCCCAGGAACCCCTGCGGGCAACATGCATGCACCGCGCACGATCAAATCAATTTGTGCACCTTGTCGACCTGCCCTGATCAAAGCGTGAATCAGACTAGGGTCAGTGAGCGCATTCATTTTGACAACAACCCGGGCACTTAACCCATTGGCCGCAGCAGCCCCCACTTGATCGATTTTCTCGATCAATTTGCGCTGCATGTGAAACGGTGCAGTGATCAATTTGCTCAAGCGACTAAGACGCGATGGACTGGCCAAATGAACAAACAAACGGTCCATGTCACCCGTCATGGCTGCATCACACGTCAGATAACTAAGGTCAGTGTAGAGCTTGGCAGTGCGGGGGTTGTAGTTGCCTGTTGACAAGTGGCCATAGCGCTTCAATGTGCGGCCTTCTTGCCTTGTGACCAAGAGCATTTTGGCGTGTGTTTTAAGGCCCACCACGCCGTACACCACCTGTGCGCCCACCGCCTCCAGTTGCTCGGCCCAATTGATATTGGCCTCTTCGTCAAATCGCGCTTTCAATTCAACAACGGCCGTCACCTCTTTGCCACGGCGAACCGCTTCACGCAGCAAGTTCATCATGGCAGGATCGCTGCCTGTGCGGTAGATGGTTTGTTTGATGGCCAAAACCTGCGGGTCTTCAACTGCTTCTTTCAAAAAAGCCAAGACGCCATCAAAACTTTCAAAGGGTTGATGAATCAGAATGTCGCCTTGACGCATTCGCGCCATGATGGATGCACCCTTGGTCAATTGCTTGGGGTAGCACGCTTTGTAGGGTGAAAACAAGAGCTTGGGCTCGTCCACCAAGTCAATCAATTGGCTGAGTCGAACCAGGTTCACCGGTCCTGCTACGCGAAAGAGCGCACTGTCTGGCAAGTCAAATTGCTTTAACAAAAAGTCTGACAGATGCACCATGCAACTGTCAGAAACCTCCAAGCGCAAGGCTTGGCCATAGTGACGGTGCTGAAGGCCGCGCCTGAGTGCAGTCCGCAAATTTTCAACATCTTCTTCATCGACTGACAAATCGGAGTTACGAGTCACCCTGAATTGCGAGAAATGCACCACCGAACGTCCAGGGAAAAGTTCTGACAAATGCGCGCGAATCACACTGGACAACAGAACAACCGACACGTGCTTGCCTGCCACTTTGGCTGGCAAGGGAATCACACGAGGCAATACCCGGGGCACTTTCACAATGGCGATGTCATTGATTTTGCCGAAGGCATCTTTGCCCGACAACTGCACAATGAAATTCAAAGATTTGTTGGCAACCTGAGGAAAGGGGTGAGCAGGATCTAAGCCTACGGGGACAAGAAGAGGACGAACTTCTCTTTGAAAGTACTCGGCAACCCACTTGCGTTGAAGCGGGGTTCGTTCACCATGCGACAGAATTTTGATGCCGTGCTTTTGCAATTTTGGGAGCAGCACGTCGTTGTACAACCTGTACTGTTCATTCACAACAACGCGTGCATGCTCATACAAACTGTGAAACGTGTCCTTGCGGTAGGGGCCTTTTGACTCGTCAGACCTGAAGGCTGCCATGTGCAAGTCAGCGCGAACCTCAAAAAACTCATCCAAATTGGAAGAAACAATGCACAAATAACGCAGTCGCTCCAACAGTGGCACTTCAGGTCGTTTAGCCCAATCGAGAACACGTTCATTGAAGGCAAGAATGCTTTCATCCCTGTCTAAGAGGGGCACATCGGTCTCTCCAGACCGCTTTTTTTCGATAGAACCGGGTCTGAGCAAAGCGACCTCCCTTTGTAATCATTTGCCGACGCCTCTTCACCAGAGGCTTTGGATCCCGCTCATTCTTTCGAGACCAGATGTCAGATTGATGACAAGAACATGAAGATTTAGCGTCACCCTACGCCCTTCAAGCCTCTTAGACCGTTATCTGGCGCACATAACTGACAAACAACTGGGAAGCTCTTGCCCAACTGAAGTCGTATGCGCGATCTCTGGCTGCCTGGCGAGGTACCTGCAAGGCTTGCCGCGTCGCTTCTGCCAAGTCTGGATGCAGTACCCCACCCAGCACATCCCCGGAGGACGCCGTTAGCACTTCAAAGGGACCATCGACAGGAAATGCCGCGACAGGCGTACCACATGCCATGGCCTCGAGCATGACCAATCCAAAAGTTTCATTTCGGCTGGGAAAGACAAAGACATCCGCAGAGGCATAAACACGTGCCAACTCTTTTCGGGGCAGCAGGCCTAGCCAAGTGACATCCGGGTACTTGGCTTTCAGATCTGCTTCCAAGGGCCCCACACCGCAGACCACCTTGCTGCCCTCAAAGGGCATTGCCAAATAAGTTTCAATGTTCTTTTCGTAGGAAACACGACCAACGAACATGCTGATCGGCCTTTTTAAATGCGCAAGTTGATCGTCTAACTGGCACTCTTGCGCATATTCAAACAACTCTGTGTCAACACCATGTGTCCAGAGTTTCAAGTTTTGAAAACCACGTTGTGTCAGCAGATTCAAGACACCTTGCGTCGGCACCATCACGCCTGATGAGGGCTTGTGGAAATGCCGAAACAAGGCATAGCCCATCCAAAGCGGTATGCCTGCAGCTGCCTTCAAGACCTCGGGGAAGCGCGTGTGAAAAGCCGTTGTGAAGGGCCATTTTTTCTGCTGACACAGGCCCCGTGCAGCCCACCCCAATGGGCCTTCTGTCGCAATGTGAACTGCGTCAAATTTTTCAGAGGCCATCATGGCCGCCATCTGCTGACGGGGTCTAACCGCCAAATCGATGCCTGCATAGCCAGGGCAAGGGCGCGTCTTGAACAAGCCAGGATGGATCACCGTCACTTGATGACCCAACTTGCTCAACTCTCGAACCAACTCAACCAGAGTGGTGACTACGCCATTGACTTGCGGCATCCAGGCATCGGTGATGAGCAGCAACTTCACGCGGTCACCCAACTTTCTGAGCTCGATTTCTCGCCTGCTTGCACCAAGGGCCCCTCATGGACGTCCAAAGTAGAACCGTTGGGATTGAATTTCAAAATTTCCAAGCGACCATCGGCATGCTCTACCAAGGCACTGCAACTCTCCACCCAATCGCCATCGTTGCAATACAGCATCCCATCAATATTGCGAATTTCTGCGTGATGGATATGACCACAGACCACACCTTGATATCCCAGCTTTCTTGCCTCGTTGGCAACGGCAACCTCAAAGTCAGAAATAAAGTTCACCGCTTTCTTGACCTTCAGTTTGAGGTAGGCAGACAAGGACCAATACGGCAATCCCAACCTGGCCCTTAACTGGTTCAAATAACGGTTCAGTTTGAGTGTCAGTTCATACAAACTGTCGCCCACATAGGCAAGCCATTTGGCACACTGAATCACGCCGTCAAAGTAATCGCCGTGAATCACCCACATTTTTTTGCCATCTGCTGTGACGTGAACAGCTTCTTCTCTGATTTCAATGCCACCAAACGAGTGATCCAAAAAGTGACGGCCAAACTCATCATGGTTGCCTGGCACAAAAATCACCTTGCAGCCTTTTCTGGCTTTTCTCAGTAATTTTTGCACCACATCATTGTGGCTTTGGGGCCAATACCATTTGCGTCGAAGCTGCCAGCCATCCACGATATCGCCGACCAAATACAGGTTGTCGCAGGTGTAGTTTTTCAAGAATTCCAACAAGGCATCAGCCTGGCATCCTGGGGTTCCCAAGTGCAGATCTGAAATGAAAATAGATCGATAGTGCGTTTTAGAACGCGTCGCCCACACATTCGACTCGAGGTAATGTTCCTGGCCAGATTCATGTTTAGCGTATCGCATCAAACACCCTCAAAGTGTTTGCGATAACGACGCGGCAGATCACCGACACGCATCATCATGGGCAAATCGGCCGTGTTGAAATCAGGATCCCAAGCCGGTGCGCCCAGCACCTTGGCACCCAATCGAATGTAGCCTTTGATCAGCGCAGGCGGCTCGACGTTCAACTGTGAATTTAATTCATCAATCGGCAATGGCAAGCACGGCCGAACATGAAACTCGACGGAAGACAGCGCTTCGGACTTCAGTTGCTGCCAAACGCTGGCCGCAACATCACCACTGATCATGCCGCTGTGCAGCATGGGAATGCTGGCACAACCGATCATGGTGTCTAGCTGGTTGCGGGACATGAACTCAAACAAGGCGCCCCAGAGGCTTAAGATGACACCGCCATGCCGATAGTCTGTATGAACGCAGCTACGGCCCAGCTCCACCATGCGCTCTCTGATGTGACGCAAGCGTGTCAAATCAAATTCAGTGTCGGTGTAGGTGCTGCCAGCACGTTTGGCTTGCGCAGGCGTCAAGACGCGGTAGGTGCCAACAACTTGTTGCGAAACAGCATCTCTTACCAGCAAGTGTTCACAGTAATCGTCAAACAAGTCAATGTCATGGCCTTCAAGCGTGACAGGTAACCGAGCGCCCATTTCCGTGGCAAAAATGCTGTAACGCAATCGCTGGGCTTCTCTGACTTCATCTTGGTGCTTGGCCCAACTGACTTGAATCAGCGAATTTGAAACGGACTTTGAATCCTTCGAAGCTTGTTCATGAGAGCTTGGATGAAGAGACCCCCGAGGCAATGCAATCGGCGACAAGGGGAATGTCGGGCTTGGCAATTCTTTCATGATCAGCTCCCAAGTGTGGTTTAACTTGGTAGGTGATAATGAGGTCAAGCCATTTCAGGCATGTTTCATTTGCATGAAATATTCATGACAACGAAATGGTGCGAAGGCTGTCCGCCTTCTAATCAAGATTTCAGCTGAATTGAGGTGATTCAATTCACTTGATAGACGCGAATTTTCACTGCCATCCTGGCTGGTTTCAGAGACTCCAGCGTTCCTACAAACACCCGCCGGTTCAACCACTCATAGTTGCCGGAAGGGGCTCGAAACTTCACCACAGATCGGGCGTAACGTTGCTCGGGACTGGGCATGTCGATGGTGACCTGATTGTGAACCGTGATGATCACGCCATCATCTGTTTGCATTTCATAAAGCGCATCAAGTTCCTTGATGCCATCAGGCCTCAACAACTGCCGATCGGCACCCCCAGGCAATATCTTGCCTTGCAGCAAAGGGCCTTTGAACTCGCCCCCTCTTATGTTCACAATGTACCGTTGCCCCACTGGGCTTTGGCCCAAGCTTTGGACCTCTTCTATGTCGGCAATGGCTTCATAAACAAAATCGCAGCGTGGCGCATCACTCATGATTCATCCTTCAAAACTTCGAGTACTTCCGATTTGAATTCGCGTCCGTACAAGATGAGCACCACCAAAGCAGTTGCCAGCACCAATGCAATGGGCGAGAAAAACCAGGCCATGGCGGCGAATGAAAAGTAATAAGCGCGCAAACCGTCGTTGAAGGTTTCAGCAGCTGCGCTGACCAGATTGCCTGCACGCTCTGCAAACTTTGCGCGATCTTGTCGCCCTTCTGAAAACTCCTTGGGAGGCGGCATCGCACCTATCACCAAAGCCACAAAGGTGTACTGCCGCATGGACCATGAAAACCGAAAGAAGGCATACACAAAGATGCCAACCAGCACCAGCACCTTGAACTCAAACACCAACAAGGGCGTTTGCTGGGCAAATGGAATCTCTCGGACCAGTTCAGCGGCCTTGTCTGTGGTGCCCAAAAGCGCAAACAAACCGCCGATGATGATGATGGAGGTGGAAGAAAAGAAAGATGGCGTGTGCGAGAGGTTTTGGGTGATCAAGCCATCCAGCATGCGCGGGTCGCGCGCAGTAGCCTGCATCATCCACAATTGCCGATAGTGGTTGGTGGTGGCAATGAGGGTCATGTTGCGTTTGCCATTGATGCGCGCAAACCAGGCATATCCAATCCAAAGCCCAAAAAACAGGGCCATGGCCAACCAGTCGGCCCAAGGCAAGAGTGTCAAGATTTTCATGGCACTATCCTAAACCGAAACTGCCTATTTAGGTCCTGATGACGGACATTCATGAATAGAATGAGTGCTCTCATGCAAGCATTGTTGCAGCTCAGTTACCCCAAATGAAATGACAATTTATTGGGTCATCGCTTACTTCTTGGTGCTCGCCCTCACCTTGATTTACAAAACCCCCATCCTGCGGGGGCCGTGGCTGTTTTTGCTGCGCTCTTTTTTTCCAAATTGGAAGTTCTTTCATGCCGTGGGCTACGTGCCGCATCTCTATGCGCGGGCAGCCACCACCAACGCCAGGGGCGAACAGGTATGGTCTGACTGGACACATCTATACCCCCGCACACGCCAAAGCATTTGGCATCTGGTTCACAACCCGCACACCAATTTGGGTTTGGCACAGCAAAATCTGATCGATCATTTCTGGGCTGATCTGAACGATGCACCCGAAGGCTGCGACCCTCGCGCTTTTGTCAGCTACCAAATGGTGGCGCACTTCGTCAATGGCGTATTGAAGTCTGAACATCCCCAGCACACGCATACCCAGTTTGAACTGCGCATGCTGATGGACAGCACCACAGACACTATTCACAGCCACGTCATGATGACGTCACCTGTCGAGGTCCGAACATGATGGTGGACTGGAACTCGCCCTACGTCTTGAGCACCCCCTTGGCTGTTCGGTGCTTGGAGTTGCTCTTTGCATGGAGCGCCGGCATTCAAACCTTGGAGTACTGGCGCATGCGCCCTGCCATGCAAGGGGATGGTTTGTGGGTGTGGTCCATTCAGCGACTAGACATCCCCAATCCTTGGATGCGCGAATTGTTGGATGCCTTGTTTTCACCCAACATGTTCAGTTCATTGCTGGCCCTGCGGTTGATTGCACTGCTCAGTTTGGCAACACAAGGCAGCCACTTGCTGAACATCGGCTTTCTGTTCACCAGCAATTTAGCCCTGCTGATTCGTTGGCGCGGTGCATTCAACGGCGGCAGCGATTTCATGACCTTGGTGGTGCTCACGGGCTTGCTGATTGCACAAATCGTGAGTGACTTGGCGGGGCCTGATTTAGGATGGCGGGCTGGATTTTGGTACATCACCATCCAGTCCATCACGTCTTACTTTATGTCGGGATCGGTGAAGTTGCTTAGGCGCGAGTGGCGAAATGGCCATGCCATGACCATCTTTTTGAATGCCGCCATCCATGGCCCTCTCAGCAAAGATCACTGGCTTCGCAAACCTTGGTTGGCGGCTCTGGGTTCTTGGGCCTTCATCGTGTGGGAGTGCTTGGCCCCATTGGCCTTGCTAGATGCAAGACTGGCTGTGGTGTTTTGCCTGATTGCCGCAGTGTTTCACTTCTTGGTTTTTTGGTTCTTTGGTTTGAACCGATTTTTTTGGGCATGGATGGCTACATTCCCAGCCATCATTTGGTGTGCTGGGCAGATTTAAGCAGCTCAGATTCGCCTCTGTGGACTTTAGGTCAAATTAAGAAGACTTCAAAATCGGAGGGTGCGTCACGATGTCTTTCAGGTTGACCGACGATTGACGTAAGCGATCTTGATCTGGTTTTGGCCTTGCGGTGGCTTTGTTCGAAGCCAACGCCATTTCCAGTGCGTGGGACATGGCCAATAACTTAGCGTCTTGTCGCAACTCACCAATCAATTGCAAGCCAAAAGGCATGCCATTCAGATCAACACCGCATGGCAATGCCAAAGCCGGGTTGGTGGCCAGGGTCACCACATAGGTCAACTCTAGCCAATGGTAGTAATTGTTCATGGCATGCCCGGCCACTTCCTTGGCATACAACTCAGTCCAAGGAAAGGGTGACAAAGGTGTGTTGGGCGCAATGATCAAATCAAAATCTTGAAACTTCTTGGCAAACTGACGCATCAATTGCGTTTGCGCCAAATGCGCCATGGCCCGATCGCCCAAAGAAATTTGCTCGGCGATGGCCAGGTTGGCGCGAACGTTGGGACCGAGGGTGTCGGGCGGGTTTTTGACGGGGTCACCAAAGGCGGCAAAGAAACTTTCGGCGCGCAACACATCAAAGGTGCGGTGCGCATGCGCCACCTCAAACGAAACTGGTTCGCAACGTTTTACCAAAGGTTTGATGGCATTGATTCGTTTGCGAAATTCTTCGCGAATGCCAGGGTCAACATGGCACAAGTCAAAGTCTTCCGTATAGCCAATGCGAAGTTGCGACACATCCACTTCTGGCAAGGGCCAGAAAGGGCCAGGGCTCAGGTCGTAAGACAAGGGGTCCATCGGATCCGCACCCAAAGATGCGGCCATCATGAGCGCGGTGTCGTCCACTGAGCGTGCCATGGGGCCCAACACCGAAATGGCAGACCATCCCAAGGCTCGGGTGTCATTGGCCACCGCACCTGGTGAAGGCCGCAGGCCCACAATGCCGCACAGTGCAGAAGGAATGCGCAACGAGCCGCCGGTGTCAGAACCTGTGCAAATGGGAAACATGTCGACGGCCAAAGCGGCCGCAGAGCCCCCCGAAGAGCCCCCTGCATTGAGTGCAGGATTGAAAGGATTGCCTGTCGCACCCCACACCGGGTTACGCGAGTTCGCGCCGGCGCCCATGTCGGGCACATTGGTTTTGGCGGTGACGATGGCACCCGCTTGTTTCAACTTGGCCACATAACTGTTGTCGGCTTTGGGCACATTGCCGCGCAAACCAACGTTGCCGTAGGTGGTGAGCAAGCCGGCCGTCTCTTGCAAGTCCTTCACGCCCAAGGGCAAGCCGTGCAGCAAGGGTAACTCAGCTTGCTGCATGACCTGGGCTTCTGCCTGCTTGGCGGTCGCTCGGGCACGCTCAAAGTCTGTGGCCGTGACAGCATTGATGTGTGGATTGAGTGCTTCAATGCGCGCAATGCACGCGTCCATTAACTCGACGGGTGACAGTTCTTTGCTGCGAATCAGGGCACGCAATTCGACAGCAGATTTTTCAACAAGTGTCATGGTCAGTCCGCCGTGATTTTGGCGCGGTGCACATACGCACGAAGCAGTGGCAATTCGGTGGCCACGCGTTTGTCGTAAGACTGCGGTGCTTCAAATGCCACTTCTAAACCAGCGCGCTCCAAATCACGTTTTGAGTTGGGATCTTTCAGAATGTCCTGGATGGTATTGGTTAACTTTTGACTCACAGCCTTGGGCAGTCCTCGTGGCGCCACGATCACAATCCACGGCACCATTTCATAGCCAGGGTAGCCCGCCTCAGCAATGGTGGGCACTTCGGGCAAGGTCGATGAGCGCTGTGCAGAGGTGACCGCAATGGCTTTGACTTTGCCTGCGCGCAACATGGGAAGCGCAGCGACATTGGTGTCAAAAGTGAACTGGATTTGACCACCAATCAAATCGGTCATGGCCGGCGCGCTGCCTTTGTAAGGCACATGCAAAATGTCCACACCCGCCATGTACTTGAACATCTCACCCGCCAAATGCGATGTGGTGCCACTGCCGAATGAACCAAAGGCAAACTTGGCGTTGGGCTGGTTGGCTGCAGCGACAAGCTCTTTCACAGTTTTCACAGGTACATTGGGGTTGGCCAATAACACCAAAGGCGACGATCCAATGCCGGCCACCGATTCAAAATTCTTAGCGGGGTCATAAGGCAATTTGACCTTGATGGCAGGATTGACCGTGAAGGTGGTGTTGGAGCTGATCAACAAGGTGTAACCATCCGCTTGTGCTTGCGCCACTTCGGCTGCACCGATGACCGTGCCAGCACCCGCTTTGTTTTCAACCACAACCGGCTGACCCAAGCTTTTGGTCATGGCCTGCGCCATGATGCGACCAATGATGTCAGTGGCACCGCCCGGTGGGTATGGCACCACCAGACTGATCGGTTTGCTGGGGTAGGCCGCTTGGGCCATGGCGCCAGTGACGGTGCTGAGTGCACCCATTGTGAATGCGCTGATCACCAAGCCATGCAGGCTGGTTTGCAGCCATTGTCGTTTTGAATTGTTCAAAGTCGTCTCCTTTTATTTTCTCAATCGTTGGACGTCAAACATGCTGGCATCGACGCCGCATGCTTCAAGTTCAGGGGTGATAACTTGCTGCTGAAGCAAACACGCTGCCAAACTGGAATAGCCCGCTGCACTTTGTATGCCGTAGCCGCCCTGCCCCACCAGCCAAAAGAATTGGGGACAAGCATCGTCAAAGCCAATCACCATTTCGCCGTCTGGGGCAAATGTGCGCAAGCCCGCCCAGGTACTGGTGGGCCGATGGATGTTCAAATTTGTTGCGGCCATGATGCGATCAATGCCCAACGCAATGTCAATGTCCTCTGGCAAGACGTCGTGCGCAAAGGTGTCGTCTGCATTGGCAGGCGAGCCAAACAGTTGACCGGCATCGGGTTTGAAATACCAGTCTTCTTCAATGCCGACGATTGCTGGCCATGCTTTGGTGTCAGTGCCCTCAGGCGCTTTGAAGGTAAAAGCACTTCGGCGGCGTGGCACCAAGCCAATCGGTTTGGCGCCCACAATGCTGGCAACAGCATCACCCCATGCACCGCTGGCATTGACCACACATTTGGCACGCACTTCGGCACCATTTTGTAGTCGTAGACACCAATGATCTTGCACAAATTTCGCTTCGACCATTTCGGCATTGCACTTCAAGTGGCCGCCTTCTTTTTGAAAACCTTTGAGAAATCCTTGAAGCAGTGCATTGACATCAATGTCTTGTGAGTCGGGGTCCCACAAGGCGCCAAGCAGCTGATCGGGTTTGAGGCAAGGCGCCAGCGCCAAGGTTTGTTGAGCTGACAAATGTGCGAGGTTGGGAATGCTTTGTCCCAACTCTTCGGCGACGTGTCTTAAAGCTTCCGCTTGGTCTTGTTGAGCCACATACAGTGCGCCCCTAGGGCTGAGCAATGAATGCGCTGAAAACTGTGGCGGTGGTGCTGTATAAAACTGCCGGCTGGCACGCGTCAAGGCTCGCACACCGGGTGGCCCATAACTCTCCATGAACATGGCAGCCGACCGACCCGTGGTGTGATAGCCAGGCTGTGACTCTCGCTCCAACAACACAACCGACGCTGAAGGTGCCAAGCGATACGCGACAGAAGCCCCGGCCATCCCGCCGCCCACAATGGCAAAGTCATAAAGGGGCGTTGTCATGACTTGCCTTGGCGAGTGAAAAGCGCTGTGTTCAGAATCTTCATGGCCAAATTATGAGCCAAGAAACCCCGCATTTGAGCAGCCCTGCGCAGCCAATTCAAAGCGTCGAGAATTCTGCCACAAAAGCCAACACCGTGGTGTTGAAAAATGACGCTTGCTCTCGACTGACGCCATGACCGGCACCGGCCACACGCACCGCTTTGGCGTTGGGCATCGCGACGACCACGTTGTCGAAGATGGCCTTGTGCACAGGCTGCGTATTCAACCCTGACATCAACAGCACAGGCATCGGCAAAGCCGCCAATTGTTCAGGCGGAATGAGCGGAAACTCATCGCTCGACAACGCGATCATTTTCATGGCTTGCAAATTCTGCAAGCGCTTGTCCATGGCAGCGCCAGATGACACTGCCGAAGTGGCCCCATTGATGCCACCCGTCATGATTTGCGCGGCACGAACATCGTCACCAGATCTAAACGCGGCATTGGCCGGCTCAATGGTGCCTGTGCGAAATGCTTCGGCGATGTCTCGGCCTTCGGATGTGAAATACGCATACTTCATCATGGGCGGCTCAACGGCCACCAGCGCTTGAATGCGTTGTGGCGCTTGAACCGCAAGGGCCAGAGCCGTAAAGCCCCCATAAGAGCTGCCCACCAAGATGGCCTTGTCAATGTTGAGCAAGTTCAATAAGTGCTCAAGGTCTTGTGCTTCGTCCAACGCCGAATGGTGCGGCGAGGGTTGATGGTTCTGATTGGGAAAACTGAACCGGCGGCTGTAAGAGATGCAATCGAAGTGCGCTGTAAAAGCAGACCACTGCGCTTCCCATGAACGCCAATCGCCCATGGCGCCATGAATGAAGATGAGAGGCACGCCTTTGCCTGCGCGCACGCCGTGCAACTCGATACCATTGGGCAAAGCCCATTGCTGCACAGCCAAAGATTCAAAGCTCACGTTCAAACCTCTGACTTGATGTTGTTGTCTTTGATGAGCTTGCCCAAGCGGGCGTATTCAGATTTGACAAAGTCTTGCAGAGCGGGGCGCGCGCTGTAACGCTCTGGTGCGGCCATGGCCAACTCATTGAGTTTTTGCGCAATGGCGGGCGTGTTCTTCACCTTCAACCATGCGCTTGACAATTGATCCACCACAGCAGGCGGTGTGGCGGCAGGTGCAAACACAATGATCCAGCCGAGGTACTCAAAATCCTTCACACCCATTTCATGCACCGTGGCGGTGTCGGGCATGGAGCTGACACGCTCTTTGGTGGTGACCGCCAACAAGCGCAACTTGCCAGACTTCACATGGGCCATGGCCACATTGGGGGCTGTGAACATCACTTGAATCTGACCGGCCAACAAATCGACCACAGCCTGACCGTCGCCCTTGTAGGGGATGTGCGTCATTTTGACGCCCGCCAGGCCATTGAAATACTCTGTGCACAAATGGCCAGATGAGCCATTGCCGCCGGAACCATAAGTGAGCTGATTGGGATTGGCTTTGGCCAGTGCAATCAATTCTTTGACGTTGTTGGCCTTCACAGAAGGATGTACAACCAGCACAAATGCGCCTGCACCCAACATGGTGACGGGCACCAACTCCCGCATCGGGTCGTAGGTGATTTTGGAAAACATGTGTGGCATCACCACAATGGAGGCTGGGCCAGAAATTAACAGCTGATGACCATCGGCAACGCCCTTGACCACCTGATCAGCGGCCGGCATGCCACTGGCACCTGGCTTGTTCTCAACAATGAAGTTTTGCCCCATGCCGGGCCCAATCGAATCGGCTAAGACACGCGCCAAAAAGTCTGAAGGCCCACCAGGGGGTGAGCCCACCACCAGCTTGACTGCTTTTTGCGGATAGCTCTGCGCCCAAGCCACGCCAGCACCCCAAGTGCTGGCAATTCCTGCTGCCAAGGCGGCGCTTAGTTTTCGTCGGGTCAATGTCATGTGGGTCTCCTTTTGTTTGGAGGCATTGTGGATTGCTATTTGCACGAAGAGAAATAGAATTGGCACCTTAGGTATAAGTAACACTAATATGTCAATTTCCGCCAAAGTTCTGCTCAACCGCCTGATGTCCAAAGCCAGGTTTCGACATTTCGAAGTTTTGGTTCGTCTCACTGAACTGGGCAGCGTCAAGCGCACCGCTGAGTCCATTGGCATGACCCAACCTGGCGTGACGCAGTTACTGGCCGACTTGGAGGAATTGTTGGAAGTGAAACTGTTTCACCGACATGCGCGTGGCGTCTTGCCTACACAGGCCTGCCAAGATTTGTTACCAATGGCTCGGCAATGCTTATTGGGCTTGAGCACCAGCGCAGAGGCGATTGCCGACAGGTCCACCCTGGGGCAAGGTGTGGTGCGCATCAAAGCCTCAACCGCAGGCATCAATGGCTTGTTGGTAGAGGCTGTGCCAGCGTTGAATGCACAATTTCCTGGCATTCAGCTGCACATTCACGAAGCCGAACTGAACGAGCAGTTTGCGTCCATCAGCCAAGGCGACATTGAAATGGGGGTGTGTCGCCAACCCGCACAAAGCCCTGCAGGCTGGCAGTTTCAAGCTTTGATGGCCGATGAATTTGTGGTGGTCTGCAACCCTTCACACCGACTCGCCAAAAAGTCCAAAGTGACATGGAAAGAATTGAGCCATGAAACTTGGGTCTTGTCCCCCATTGGTTCGGCCGCACGCGAAAAATTTGAAGCACTCAGTCAACAGCACAAATTCACACCCAACACCTGTCACGTGATCACGCGGGTGTCGTCCATGACCTGGGCCATGATGCAACAAAGGCCGCTGCTGACGCTGGTGCCCGCCAGTGTTTTTCAGCAATTGAAAAATGCACAGCAACTGACCACAGTCAATTTGAAAGAGAAAATTCCGTTTGACCCCTTGGGTTTGTTGTTGCCCGAAAGAGATGCCTCATTGGCCACGCAATCGGTTGCAAACTTTCTGCGCGATTATTGCCAGCAACACCACAAACTGAAAAGCAGTCGAATTTAATCAGATTCAGGAATGGGCGAGTTCATGTCCAAACCGACAAATTCCAAACCGCGTTTGTGGTCCATCAGGTGCTTTTGTGTCCACGCAACGGCAGACTCGGCATCGTGTTTTTTCAAGGCATCGTAGACATGGCGGTGCGCTTCCAACAATCGCGCACCCGATTGCGGCAACGCTGGCGCAATGGCTGCATATCCCGAACGCATCAACAAGCTAACGGGTGCGCGTGCCAATAACAAGGCCTGGTTGTGCGTCGCTTCGGCCACCAAGGCATGGAATTCGATGGTGGCACTGATGGGCGACTGGCCTGCATCGACCAAGTCGGCTGTTTTGTCCAAGTTGATCTTCAACAGTGCCAACTCAGCTTTGCTGATTCGCTGTGCGGCCAAGTGGGCGCACATTGGCTCTACGGTACAAGCCACTTCCCACACGTCTCTGAAGGTCACTTGACGCATGCGCAAAGCTCGTTCGGCGGCATGGGCCAAATCACGGTGCTGGGGAATGGTCACCACCAAACGCTTGCCCATTCGCTTGAGCAAGCCCTCTTGTTCCAGCTGACGCAAGCCTTCACGAATGGTGGAGCGATGCACGCCAAATCGCTCGGCCAAATCTGACTCGATTGGAAACGCTTGACCTTCCAAAATTTCGCCACGCACGATGCGTTGCCGTAAATCGTCTGAGACCACCCGGTAGGCAGGGGTCATTTGAAGTTTAGGAATGTCCATTGTGTGTCAAGCCGTTCAAGATGCTTGATTGTAGGAGCCAGCTGGGCTGACCCCTACACTACACAACATCAATCTGCTGTAAAGCCAGATGCCTTGATGATGGGCTCCCATTTTTTGGCACTTGCATTTTGACGGTCAATCAATTCTTGCGGTGATTTACCGACAGGCAAAAAGCCCATCACATTGAGTTTTTCTTTGACATCGGCCTGGGTCATTATTTTGGCCAGTGCTTGGTTCAAAGTGGCCACAGTCGCGGCAGGTGTGTTGGGCGGTGCATACAGGGCATTGAAACCCATGCCAGTGACATTGGGATAGCCCAACTCTGCGAAGGTGGGTACTTCTGGCGCTTGCGGAATGCGCGCATCGGAGGTCACGGCCAAAATTTTGATCTTGCCTGCACGGTGTGCTTCAACTTGGCTGGTGGCTACATCGATAGAGGCACTGATTTGACCGCCCATCAAGGCCAGCATGATGGGGGCACTGCCTTGGTAGGGCACGTTCATCATGGGCACATCGATGGCTTGCCCCAACAAAATGCCATAGAAGTGGTGCGGTGCGCCCAAAGCGGGAATGCCGTAGTTAGCCTGCTGTGGATTTTTCTTGGCCCATGCCACGTACTCAGCCCACGTATTGACCTTGGGCGCAGTGCCCACCGCCAAACCAAACGCAAATTCAGCGACTGTTCCAACAGGGACCAAGTCTTTCTTCACATCGTAGTTCAACTTCTTAAATGTGAAAGGGTAAAACGAGGTGAGTGCGTCAGGGCCCAGCATCAGGACACTGCCATCGGCAGGCGACATTTTCAAAACATCGACTGCAATGCGTCCACCCGCCCCCACTTTGTTTTCCACCACCACAGAGCGGTTCAATTCTGTTTTGAATTTGTCAGCCAGCAAACGGGCAATGGCATCAAACGAGCCACCGGCTGGGAATCCCACCAAAATTTTCACAGGCGCATCTTGCGCCTTTACTGGCATGCCTGCTGTCAGGCCAAACAACCCGGCCATCAATGCGGTGCTCAACTTGCGTCGTGTTAAAAATTTCATGTTTGTCTCCTTTGAGTAAATGGATGATTTCTCGAACCTTCAAACATCCCACCGGGGTGCTTGTCCTTGCGCAATAGCCCAACCGCATTTGGCGACGCCTTGGGCCATGGCTGCAATTTCTTTGGCCGTACTGCTCGAGGCCATGCCTGCGCGTTCGCGCTGTCCAATACCCTCCAAGATGGCACTTAAACGAAAGAAGTTAAAGGCCAAATAGAACGGCCATTCCTGGCGCAGTCGCGCGGTGTCCAATTGAAACGCTTGGGCGTAGTGGGCGATGAACTCTTGCTCTGAGGGCAAACCCAAACTTTGCCAATCCTGGTCACAGTACCCCCGCAAAATGCCAGAGGGCATGTGCCAAGCCAATGTGCTGTAAGACAAGTCACTCAAGGGATGACCCAAAGTGCACAACTCCCAATCGAGCACGGCCACCACCTCTGGCCGTGTAGGGTGAAACATCAAATTCTCAATCCGGTAATCGCCATGCGTGATGACTGTGTAGTGTGCACTGTCAGCCCCCTCGGGAATGTTAAGAGGCAACCATGCGGCCAGTTTGTCCATGGCATCCACCGGGGCCAAGCGTGCGGCGGTGTATTGCTGCGTCCAGCGCTTGATCAAACGCGTGTAGTAGCCCTCGTGTCGACCAAAATCTGACAAACCCAAACGTCGCCAATCGACTTGGTGCAACTGCGATAACACGTTGCTGGCAGCTTCAAAGTATGCCCTGCGTTCAGCCGTTGGTACTTCGGGCAATGTGGCATCTCGAAAGATTCGCCCCTCGACATAGTCCATGACATAAAAAGCCACACCGAGGATACTTTCGTCTTCACACAAGACGCGCACCCGTGGCACGGGCACAGACGTGTGTTGCAAAGCTAGAAGAATGCGGAATTCACGCTCAATGGCATGCGCAGAGGGCATCAGTTGCGAAGCCGGCGCTGGCTTGGCCCGCAACACCCAAGATTTGTTCTTGCACTTCAAAATCCAAGAAGGGTTGGACTGCCCGCCTTCAATTTTGGTCATTTTCAATGACGCATCGACGCCTGACACTCGCGGCTGCAGGTATGCCACCAGCGCAGCCTTGTTCCAATGCTTGGCCGCGGCTGGCTTCGCATCGACGATGGCTTCAGGGTCTAGAGTCAGGTCCATGAAACAATTGTCGGACAATCCGGCAATTATTCTTTTTAGGACTAACCCTGATCTTGTTTCAAGAAGATTTCTTTGTCTGGAAAAAACTGGCTGTGCATAGGCAGCAAGGCGCCGCCCAGTGCGCGCGCATGCGCACCCACTTGGCCTTTGAGCAATGCCGGCTGATGAATGCCATCAAAACGATACTGCGCCAACTTGTTTTGGGTGGCGGCCATCAAGGCGGTCATTAAGGGCTCACCCAAAGAGCCGTCTAACAAAACCGCATCTAAATCTAATAAGGCGGCGGAAGTGGCCACCGACATGGCCAAGGACTCGCTGGCTTGCGCCAACCAAGCCTGGGTCAGACCCTCATAAGTCGGGTTCATGATGTCCTCTTGGTGCACCAGCAACGGGTCATGCCCTGCCGCCATCAAGGCTTGCTCCAATTGCCAGCCCGAAGCCATTTGCAAAAGCTGCGGCGGCATGCCTGAACGTTCTGTTGACAAACCCACAGGCAATGAGCCGATGGCGCCAGCATTGCCTCGTTCACCATTTACAATGTGGCCCGACATGACCAAGCCACCACCAATGAAGGTACCCACAAACACATACAAGAAACTGCGAATGCGCCGCCCCTGCCCTTGCAACAGTTCGGCCACACACGCGGCCGTGGTGTCTTTGGCAAACACCACCGGCAAGTTGGTGAGTTGTTGAACCTGCGCTTGCAGATCAATGTACTCCCAGCGCGTCAGCGCTTGAGCGGCCTCACCGCCCATCAGGTCAGCCCATTTGTGAAGCGACAAAGGCGCAGTCAAGCCCACACCGACCACACGCGACCAATGTTCGCCCATGCGCTTTTCGAGCGTTTTCAAACCTTTGGCAATGGCAGCAAACAAAGCATCGGGTTCAGGGAATTCGTAGTGCACTTCGATGCGCTGCACTTGCTCGCCACAAAAGTTGGCGACCAACAACTCCAAACTGCGACGCCCCACCTGAATGCCCACGCTGAACGCACCTTCAGGGTTCAAAGACAAAGGCACCGAGGGCTGGCCAATTTTGCCGCGCACCCGAGCTTGTTTGAGCAGCAAACCTTCATCCATCAAACGGCTCACAATGATGGCCACCGTTTGGGTTGACAGTTGGGTCAAGCGCGCCAGATCGGCTTTGGGAATGGCACCGTGGTGGCGAATGGCTTGCAACACAATTCGCTCGTTGAACTGTCGCATGCCCACATGGTTGGAGCCCCGCATGCGGTGAGAAGAAGTACTTGTGTTCAAAACAGAATCACACCTTTGCAAAACATCGCATTGCCGTAGGCCGTGCCTTCACCGGTTTGCACCAGCAAACTGGCGCTTTTGATTTTGTTGTAAAACGCAAACCGTTCCACCGCTTCAACGTGTGATGGTTTCAAACCTTCTGCCACCGCCAAATCAATCACCGCTTGCTGCGCTTCCGTAGCATAGCCTTCTGGACTGTTGCACACCCGCATGAAAGCCACGGGTTGCACCACATCTGCCGCTAATGGAAAGACTGACAAGACCGCTTTGCTGACACGCTCAAGTGAATGCCCAGGCAGGCGAACCACGGGCTTGCCCTGACTCAAATAATCGGCGGTGAAATTGGCATCCACCACAGCCACCCACTCGCCGTGCCCCATGGCGCTCAAATGCATGAGCAACTCTGGCGTGAGCAGTGGATCAATGCCTTTCAACATGCGACGCTCGCTTCAGATTTCAAGGACGCTGGATCGATGGCACCGGTGATCAAGCCCACAATTTCTTCGGGGCTGGTTTCACGTGTGAGACGGCTACAAATGATGCGCCCCTGACGGAACACCCAGATGCGATCGACCAAGTCAAACACTTGGCGTAAGTTGTGGCTGATGATGATGAGGGGTATGCCTTGTTGCTTCAAGCCTTTGATGATCTGCTCCACGCGCGCTGTTTCTTGTACGCCCAAGGCCGCAGTGGGTTCGTCCAAGATGATGAGTTTCTTGGCAAAACCTGCTGCACGCGCAATGGCCACACATTGGCGCTGGCCGCCCGACATGCCGCGCAAACTTTCGGACATGTCCTGAATCTTCACACCCGTGGTGGCCAACATGCTGGCCGATTGTTCGCGCATGGCCTTGTGGTTCAAGATGGACAGAGGGCCCAAGTTCAAGCGGGTGATTTCACGGCCCAAGAAAATATTGGCCGGCACATCCAAGTCTTCGGCCAAGGCCAAAGTTTGGTACACCGTCTCAATGCCTTGATCCCGTGCGTCCAAGGGCGAAGCAAAACTCACCTTCTGGCCCTCCAGCAAGATGTCGCCCTCGTTGGGTTGCTCCACACCAGTGATGAGCCGCACAAAGGTGCTTTTGCCTGCACCGTTGTCCCCCACGATGGCGGCATGCTCCCCTGGCAACAGCCGAAAATGCGCATCGGTGAGCGCCTTCACGCCTCCGTAGTGCTTGGTTAAGTGGTTGATTTCTATAACAGTTTTTGACATTTCAAGGTCCAAAAGGGGCTCAGCACGCGCACAAGCTTTCTATGGGTCGCAAGCATCGCGGATTTTCAAAAACATTGCATTAGTAAAACTACTAGGTTTACTTAGTCGGCTTTTCGATTCAAATACACCGGCAGTCAGAAAAAGGAGTTTCTGGCTTCATAACCTCAAACAACGGAGATACCCCATGATCACAAAACGTACTTTTGGCCGTTTGGCCATTGCGGCAGCTGCCGCCACTTTGTTTACCTCGGCCATGGCGGCCGACGTGACCGTGGCCTACATCACCAACGGCAACACCAATGAAGGTTGGACCCTGATCAACGGCGGCGCCAAGAAAGCTGGCTCTGCACCTGGCGTCAAGTTCATTGAACTGGCTGCCGAAAAAGGTGAGCTCTCCAAACAACTGGCCATCGTGGAAGACATGATCACGCGCAAGGTCAACGCCATTGCCATCGCCCCTGTTGATTCAGCAGGCATTGCCCCCGCCATCAACAAAGCTTTGGCCGCTGGCATTGCCGTGGTGGCAGTCGACACAGGCATCACTGGTGCCAAGATCACATCGTATGTGGCCACCGACAACATCAAAGCCGCCAACGTGCAAGGCAAGTGGGCCGCTGGTGAGATCAAAGATGGCGACACCGTGATCTACGTGACAGGCGACCAAGGTCAGTCCACAGGTCAAGAGCGCAAGAAGGGTTTCATTGACGCCTTGAACGCTGGCCGTAAGAACGTGAAGATTGTGGAAGTGCCCACCACATGGGACCAGACCATGGCGCAAAACGGCGTGGAAGCCGCCCTTCGCAGCAACCCCAATGCCAAGGTGATTGCTTGTGCATGGGACGGCGGTGCATTGGGCGCCAAAGCAGCATTGATGGCTGCAGGCAAAAAACCAGGCGACATCAAAATCGCAGGCTTTGACGGTTCACCCGGCGGCTTGGACATGATGAAGCAAGGCTGGCAACAAGCCAACGCGGCACAAATGTTGGCCAAGATTGGTCAAGTGGGTGTGGAAACCGCCGTTGCTGCAGCACAAGGCAAAAAAGTGGAAGCCCGCATCGACACCGGTTCATTCTTGGTGCTGCCCTCCAACGTGGACAAATTCGCAGCCGACTCCGGCGTGGGTCAGTTCATGAAAGTCAAAGCCAAGTAATTCACGATCGCTCTCAGACATGAAATCAATCACCCGACAAGAATGGTACGGCGCCCTGGTGGCAGTGCTCGTATTGGGCGCACTGCTCACAGTGGCTTCGCCGTACTTTTTAACGACTGGCAATTTGTCCAACATCTTGGTACAAGCCTCGGTCATTGCCTTGTTGGCGGGCGGTCAAACTTTTGTGATCTTGACGGGCGGCGTGGATTTGGCGGTGGGCGCGCTCACCGCCTTGGCCGGCGCAGTGGCCGGCCACTTGATGATCAAGGTGGGCGTCGATCCTTATGCGGCCATGCTGGTGGCATTGGGCATTGGCGCTGCAGTGGGTTTGTTCAATGGCTACTTGGTGGCGTTTGTGGGCATTCCCGCCTTCATCGTCACCTTGGGTGGCCTGACCTTGTGGCGCGGATTGGCGTTTGACCTGACGGGCGGCTTTGACAACGCTGGCTTGCCCGATCCCCTGCCCTTCTTGGGCTACGGACAAGTGTTGGGCATTCCCATGCCCACACTGATCACGGGCATCTTCTTTGTGGTGATGGCCTTCATTTTGTCGAGCACCAAAATTGGCCGCTATGTGTACGCCATGGGCTCGAATGAAATGGGCGCGCGCCAAGTCGGCATCAACATCCGTTGGTACAAGCTGGGTGTGTACGTCATCTCGGGTTTGTCTTGTGCATTGGGTGCCATCGTGTTGATGGCCCGCATGGATTCGTCCAGCGGCAAGATGGCGCAGATGTTTGAACTCGATGCCATAGCTGCTGTCATTTTGGGCGGCACCTCGTTGTTTGGTGGCCGGGGTAGCATTTGGGGCAGCTTGCTAGGTGCTGTGCTGATCACCATGATTCGCAATGGCATGAACTTGATGGAAGTCTCTCAGTTCAAACAGATGATGGCCATTGGTGCAGTGGTCATTGTGGCGGTCTGGATTGATGTGATCCGGCGCAAGCACCTGTTAAAGAAATAAAATTGCCAGAACTACAGCTTCTGCGCAATTTCAATGTCCACTTTCAACACCTCTGCCCTTGTCTTGTTTTCAGGTGGCCAAGACTCCGCCACCTGCTTAGCCTGGGCACTCGAAAGATACGAGCGCGTTGAAACCATTGGCTTTCAGTATGGCCAGCGGCACGTCATTGAATTGGACTGCCGCGAACACTTCATCAAAGGCATCAAGCAACAATTTCCGCAGTGGGCCCACAAGCTTGGCGAAGACCACATGCTAGACCTCAGCTTGCTAGGGCAAATCAGCAACACGGCTCTCACAGCAGACAAAGCCATTGAGATGCAGCAAAACGGCTTGCCCAACACCTTTGTGCCAGGACGCAATTTGTTGTTCCTGACCTTTGCCGCCACCATTGCGTACCGTCGCCAGCTCAAAATGATTGTGGGCGGCATGTGCGAAACCGATTACTCTGGCTACCCAGACTGTCGTGACGACACCCTCAAAGCACTCCAAGTCGCTTTGAGCTTGGGCCTAGACACTCGCTTGGTGCTCGAGACACCCTTGATGTGGCTCGACAAAGCGCAGACCTGGAACATGGCAGAGAAATTAGGCGGACAGGCTTTGGTTTCTTTGATTGAAGAAGAAACTCACACTTGCTACTTGGGTGACCGCACGCACCGCTACGCTTGGGGTTACGGCTGCAACACCTGCCCCGCTTGCGATTTACGTCGCACAGGGCATGAGCGTTACCAACTAGATCGCCCTCAAGCAGGCGCTTGAAAAAATCCCACAGCTTCCGACAATTGACCACCTGCCTTGACTGCAATGGCGCAATATTTGAATTCGGGAATTTTGCCAACCGGGTCAAGCGCGGCATTGGTCATTAAATTGGCAGCCGCCTCGTAATAAGCAAAGGGTACAAACACGGCGCCTTGCGGTGTGCCATCGTCACGGCGAACCCGCAAACACACTTCGCCACGCCGTGAGGTCAAGGTGATGACGTCGCCCGCATTCACTCCCAAGGACAGCAAATCAGCACCACACAAAGACGCCGTTGCTTCAGGTTCAATGGCATCAAGCACGGTGGCTCTTCGCGTCATGCTACCCGTGTGCCAGTGCTCGAGCTGCCTGCCCGTGATCAGCACAAAGGGATATTGCGCGTCGGGTCTCTCATTGGCAGGAATGATGTCAGCTGGCACCAAATGAACCCGGCCATCGTCCGTTGCGAAATGGTCTTTGAAGACGATGGGCTCGCCAGGGTCGTCTTCTGTCAGGCAGGGGTACGTGACACTGGACTCGCGCGCCAAGCGATCCCATGAAATGCCGCTGATCACTTCGTGCATGGCTTGGCGCATTTCTTCGTAGACTGCCGCCACGCCATGGTGCTCACCTTCGTAGTGCCACTCCAAGCCCATGCCTTTGGCCATTTGCTGAACAATCCATAAATCAGCCTTGGCTTGGCCAGGTGCCTCCACAGCTTGTCGACCCATTTGCACCATGCGGTCGGTGTTGGTGACGGTGCCTGTTTTTTCTGGCCACGCTGTGGCAGGCAAAACCACGTCGGCCAGCCACGCCGTCTCAGTCATGAAAATGTCTTGCACCACCAAGTGTTCTAGCGATGCCAGCGCGTGCCTAGCGTGATTCAAATCCGGATCACTCATGGCGGGGTTTTCGCCCATCACGTACATGCCGCGCACTTTGTGCGGATCGCTGTCATCAGCCAAGGCCTTGTGCATGATTTCCACAACGGTGTAGCCGGGTTGACTGTCTAAGGGGGTGTCCCAAAACTTTTCAAACCAAGCGTGGGCATCGGGGTTAGAGACGCGCTGGTAGTTGGGGTACATCATGGGAATGAGGCCCGCATCGCTGGCACCCTGCACATTGTTTTGACCGCGCAAAGGGTGCAGGCCTGAACCCGGTTTGCCAATCTGCCCTGTCACTGTGACCAAGGCAATGAGGCAACGCGCATTGTCGGTACCGTGCACGTGTTGGCTGACACCCATGCCCCACAAAATCATCGCCGCTTTACTGGTGGCAAATTCACGCGCGACTTCACGCAACGTTGCTGCCGGTACGCCGCATATGGGCGCCATGGCTTCGGGGCTATAGCCCTGAATATTTTGCTTAAGTGCTTCGTAGTTGTTGGCACGTGTTTGAATGAAATCCTGATCGACCAAGCCTTCTTCAATCACGGTGTAGATCAGTGCATTGAGCATGGCCACATCGGTATCGGGCTTGAACTGCAATGTGCGCCAAGCGTGTTTGCCAATGTCGGTGACACGGGGATCTGCCAAGACAATCTTGGTCCCGCGCTTGGCAGCGTTTTTCATCCAGGTAGCGGCCACAGGATGGTTGGCTGTAGGGTTGGAACCTATGACCAAAATCAAGCCAGCATGTTCCACATCGTTCACCTGATTGCTGACAGCGGCAGAGCCAACGCCCTCTAGCAATGCAGACACACTGGAGGCATGGCATAAGCGCGTGCAATGGTCAACGTTGTTAGAGCCAAAGCCTGTTCGCACCAATTTTTGGAACAAGTAGGCTTCTTCGTTGCTACCTTTGGCCGAACCAAAGCCTGCCAACGATTTAGGGCCGTGCACATCTCGCAATTGTTTCAATTTGCCAGCACCTATGGCCAGCGCCTCTTCCCATGTAGCCTCTCTGAAAACATCCGACCACTGCGCGGCATTGCGATTGAGGTGTTGAATGGCTTCTGGGTCCTTGGGCACGCCTGCTTTGCGAATCAGCGGTACTGTGAGACGCTGCGGGTGCTGGATGTAATCAAATCCAAAACGACCTTTGACACAAAGGCGATTGTGGTTGGCGGGACCATCTCGCCCCTCCACACTCACAATGCGATTGCCTTTCACGTTGTAAGTGAGCAAGCAGCCCACACCGCAGAAAGGGCACACAGAGTCGATTTTTTTGTCAACCACTTGCGAGCCCACTTGCGTCTTGGGCATCAGTGCCCCGGTAGGACAAGCCTGCACACACTCGCCACAAGCAACGCAACTGCTACTGCCCATGTTGTCTTGCACATCAAACACAATTTGACTGTGCGCACCGCGATAAGCATAGCCAATGACATCGTTCACTTGCTCTTCACGACAAGCACGAACACAGCGGTTGCACTGAATGCAGGCATCCAAGTTGACTGCCATGGCTGGATGCGAGACATCAGCTGAAGGCTGCTCGCGCCGCAGGCTTTGAAGTTCAGGTCTGACCGTGACATTCATGGCCTGCGCCCAATCACTCAGCTCACCATGTTGCCCTGCTTCTGTCCATTTATAACCCTGATCAGGCATATCCGACAGCAACAGCTCCAACACCATCTCTTGGCTCTTTTTGACGCGAAGGCTTTGGCTCAAGACCTCAAGGCCTGGGGTGACATTGCGGCAGCAGCTGGGGGCCAGCGTTCTTTCGCCTTTGATTTCCACCACGCACGCACGGCAATTGCCATCTGCGCGCATGCCCTCTTTGTAGCAAAGGTGCGGAATCTCAATGCCATGTCGCTTGGCCACATTGAGAATGGATTCACCTTCAAAGCCCACCACGGTTTGGTCATTGAGTTTGAATTCAACGCTAGGTGGCGCCAGCAATTCTTTGGACACAGGGGCGTTCATTTAGATGATCTCCTGTGGGAAATATTTTTGGACACATCGAATGGGATTGGGGGCCGCTTGTCCCAAACCGCAAATCGAAGCGTCGCTCATCACTTGGTTTAAATCTTCCAAGGTGGTGGCGTCCCAAACAGGGGCTTGCATCAGCTGAACAGCTTTGGCAGTTCCCACGCGACAAGGCGTGCACTGCCCACAACTTTCGTGTGCAAAGAAGTTCATCATGTTGAGCGCAGCGTGCCGTGCTGAGTCCTGATGGCCCAACACAATAACCGCCGCTGAACCAATAAAGCAGCCATAGGCTTGCAGGGTGTCAAAGTCGAGCGGAATGTCATTTAAAGATGCAGGCAGAATGCCGCCTGAAGCACCGCCGGGCAAGTAGGCGTAGAACTTGTGGCCTTCTTGCATGCCACCGCAATACTCTTCAATCAACTCTGCAATGGTGATGCCTGCAGGCGCCAGCTTCACACCTGGCTTTTTGACACGGCCACTGACACTGAAGCTGCGCAAACCTTTGCGATTGTGACGGCCGTAACCAGAGAACCACTCAGGTCCTTTTTGCACAATGTCGCGCACCCAGTAAAGGGTTTCAAAGTTGTGTTCCAGCGTCGGCCTGCCAAACAAGCCGACCTGTGCAATGTAAGGCGGCCGCATGCGGGGTTCACCCCGTTTGCCTTCAATGCTTTCAATCATGGCGGACTCTTCGCCGCAAATATAAGCACCAGCGCCTCGGCGCAATTCAATCTTGGGCAAGACCACTTGCGCATTGGCTTGAAGCTTGGCCAGTTCAGTTTCCAAAATTTTTCGACAGCCATGGTATTCGTCGCGCAAATAAATGTAAATGGCATCAATGCCCACCACATGGGCTGCCACCAGCATGCCCTCTAAAAACCGATGAGGATCACGTTCCAAATACGTTCTGTCTTTGAAGGTGCCTGGCTCGCCTTCGTCAATGTTGACGGCCATCAAGCGAGGTGCAACTTGCTCACGCACAATGCGCCACTTGCGACCCGCTGGAAATCCTGCACCACCTAAGCCGCGCAGACCGGAATCTTCCATGGCTTTCAAGACGTCCTCTGTATCTGACGCACCCTTGTGCAGCGCTTGAAGCAATTCGTAACCACCTTCGGCCACATAAGCATTGAAGTCAATGTAGTCGGGCACCACAGCTTCAATCGCTTTCGCTTGGATGGCTTGCATCACTTGGTCTACGGACGCATGCCCCATTTCGTTTTGATGCACAACTGCAACTGGCGCTTGCTCACAACGACCCATGCAAGGCGCAGCGACCACTTTGACCTGATCAGCACCAAGAGATACCTGCAACTTGCCAAGCAATGTGGCCGCACCCGCCATGTCACAGCTCAGTCCGTCGCAGACACGCACTGTGAACTGTGGCGCTTGCTCGCCATCTTGAATGACTTCAAAGTGGTGGTAGAACGTGGCCACCTCATAAACTTCTGCCATGGCCATGTTCATCAGCTTGGCCAATGCCACCAAGTGACGCTGATGCAAACCGCGGTACGTGTCATTGAGCTTGTGCAGATGCTCAATCAGCAAATCGCGCCGCTCCTTGAGAACGTCGGACGCCATGCCCAGCAACTGCTGGACCTCTTGAAGCGAAGTGTCGTCGGCTTGTCGACCTTTGAGCTGCCGCCTTTGGCGAAGTTGAAGCGCCATCTCTTCGGCGCTTGCCAAAGTGACGATGGTGTGGGATTTGATTTCTTCTCGTGTCATGCTGTTTCGATTTTAGAGGGCGTTTCAAGATTTGAGCGCAGCTGACAAGTACTCAATCAACACCGAAACCCGATGCGGGATGTAGCGATTGCTGGGCAACACAGCGTAAATGCCAAGCGGGTCCATCGCAAATTTTTTCAAGATTTCCACCACTTCACCAGCGTCTAAGAACGGTTGTGCAATGAAGTCGGGTTGTCGCGTGATGCCAATACCCGCAGCCGTTGCCTTCATTAGGGCTTCACCATTGTTGGCCATCATGCGTCCTCTGATGGGTACGTTGAAGTTGCTACCGCCCGCTTCATAAATCCAGTTCGCTGGCTTCATGTCCATGGAATAGGCCAGGCACTCATGGTTTTGCAAATCACGCGGATGCTTGGGTGTGCCGTGTTGCGCCAAATAGTCAGGCGACGCCAAGGTGAGGATTTTGCAGGCGCCTAATTTGCGAACGATGTCGCTGGGGTCCAAGTTGGCCGTGATGCGAATCGACACATCAATGCCTTCTTCAATCAGGTTGGAGCGCCTGTCCGAGAAGTCCATGCTGAGTTGAATGTGTGGGTGCAGCTTGGAGAACTCCGCCAAAGTGGGCATGAGCCGCTGCAATCCAAAGCTAAGCGGCAGCCCCAATCGAATGCGCCCGCGTGGCTCCACTTTCTCTTCCGAAAGGCTGGTCTCGGCGGCATCCACCATGTTCAAAATGACACGGCAACGCTCGAGATAAGCCGCACCCGCTGTGGTCAAGGTGAGGCTGCGCGTGCTGCGAACAATCAACTTGCTGCCAAGTTGTTTTTCCAGCCCAGCAATTTGGCGGGTGATCATGGATCGCGCGACATTCTGCTGATTGGCAACAGCTGTAAAACTGCCCGCTTCAGCCACGCGCACGAAAACTTGCATTGCGTTGAATTTGTCCATTGTTGCTAATTTTGCAACAAATATTTGCAAATTAGCTACTTTTTTAAAACTAATTTAAAACCTACAGTTCGCCCATCCCCTTGGAGACCTGCATGGAAACCCTTCGCAACGCCATTTTTGTGCCTCACGGCGCGCCCACCTTTGCGCTAGACCCTGGCGCAGCAGGCGCTGCCATGAGTCAATTGGCCAGCCAGTTGCCTACACCTCGCGCCATCATCGTGGTCAGCCCTCACTGGGACACGGCCGTTCCCACGGTTAGCACGGCCACACAACTGGAAACCATTTACGACTTTTACGGATTTCCTGAAGCGCTGTACAAAATCAAATACCCCGCAACAGGCTGCCCTGAGGGCGCCCAAGAAGTGGTGGCAGCTTTGCAAAAGCGCTTTGACAACGTCGCGACCGATCCCACACGTGGCCTTGATCACGGTGCCTGGACACCCCTGCGTCAAATGTTTCCCGATGCCGACATTCCCATCATTGCGGTGTCGATTCAAAGCCATGCCGGCACGGCCCATGCGCTGGCCATGGGCGAGGCTTTGGAAGAACTGACGCACAAGGGCTTCTTGGTCATTGGCTCTGGCAACATCACGCACAACTTAGGTGATTACCGAATGGCCGCCATGCAAGGCGGACAAACACCCGCCTATGTTCAGAGCTTTGCCGATTGGGTGGAAAGCGAACTGACAAATCACCATGTTCAGCGTATGTTGGACTATCGTCAGCATTCGCGCGAAGGTGTTCGATCGCACCCTACTGAAGATCATTTGTTGCCTTTGTTTGTGGCCATGGGCGCCGCAGGCAAACATGCCAACGCCAAAGCTTTCTATCGCGGCATCAGCAGTTATGTCATTGCGATGGACGGCTACACATTCACTTAAAGGCACGACATGAATCGCAGTACTTACTCCCCCGTCGCCAAAGTCCTTCACTGGGCCATGGCACTTGGTATTTTTGGGTTGGTGGTCTTGGGCAGCATCATGAGCGACATGGAATTCTCGCCCGAGAAGTTGCAGTATTTTTCTTGGCACAAATGGGCCGGCGTGAGCATCTTTGCACTGGTTTGGGTTCGCTTGGTATGGCGCTGGATCAGCCCACCCCCGCCCTATGCAGAAAGCATGTCTATCAACATGCAGCGTTTGGCGCATGCTGGTCACATTGCTTTGTACGTCTTGATGCTGATCATCCCCATCTCGGGCTGGCTGATGAGCTCGGCCAAAGGTGTGCAAACCGTGTGGTTTGGCGTTTTACCCCTACCTGATTTGATTGGCAAAGACAAAGCACTGGGTCACTTGCTCGAAGAGGTACATGAAACTTTGAGCTGGACCTTGGTGACCCTGATTGCAGGTCATGTCTTGGCATCATTGAAACACCACTTCATCGACCGCGACGACACACTGCGACGCATGGCCCCCTTCATCAAACCCAAACAAGACGCATCATGACATCACGCATCCTCAAATCCACTGGAACTGCATTCGCCGCCGTGCTGCTGACCTTCAACGCTCACGCCGTTGAATACAAAGCCATTGACGCGGCCAAAAGCAACGTCGCTTTCAGCTACAAGCAAATGGGCGTTGGCATGGATGGCAAGTTCAAAAAGTTTTCAGCGCAACTGAACTTTGATCCCACCAAACCTGCGGCCGCCAAAGCCACTTTGGAAATCGACTTGGCCTCTATCGACACTGGTTCTAGCGAAGCCGATCAAGAAGTGAACGGCAAGTCATGGTTTCACACCGCAGCATTCCCCAAAGCCGTCTTTGTGAGCAACCAAATAAAACAAACTGCTGCCAATCAATTTGAAGTGGCAGGCAAATTGACCATCAAGGGTCAAACCAAGGACATCAGCTTTCCGTTGAAACAAACTGCACAAGGCAATGTGGGTGTGTTCAATGGCAACTTTGTCATGCGCCGCGCCGACTTCAACATCGGTGAGGGCATGTGGGCCAAGTTCGACACCGTGGCGAATGAGGTTCAAGTGAATTTTCAAATCACCGCTCTCGCGAGCAAATAATTTTTTAAACCAGGAGCTTCTCTATGACAAAACTCAACCGCATCGCCGCCGCTTTGGCTTTCACAACTTTGGCTGTGACCACTGCCATGGCCGCGCCTAAAACCTTTGAAATCGACGGTTCACACACTTTTCCACGTTTCTCTTACTCCCACTTCGGCTACTCCACACAAGTCAGCCGCTTTGACAGCACCACTGGCAGTGTGGTGTTTGATGCCGATGCCAAGACGGGTTCTGTCGACATCAGCATCGATATGAAATCCGTGAACACTGGCTTTGCCGATTTCAATGGCCACATTCAAGGTGAAGATTTCTTGGACACCGCCAAGTTCCCTAAAGCAACGTTCAAGTCCACCAAAGTGAACTTCCAAGACGGCAAACCCGCTTCCATTGAAGGCCAATTGACCATCAAGGGCATCACCAAAGCGGTGACCTTGACGGTGACTTCATTCCAAGCCATGGCACACCCCATGCTGAAGAAGGACGCCATTGGTGCCAATGCCTTTACCGTGATCAAGCGCTCTGAATTCAACGCTGGCAAGTACGCACCTTACGTGGGCGACGAAGTGCGCATTGACATTGCTTTAGAAGCCATTCAAAAGTAATGGGTCTGATTTATTCAGTCATCTTGTGACGATCGTCAATCTACCCATGATGGCATATGAGGCATAAGATGACTGGATGGCCTTCCAAGAACAAAGCTTTGGTTTTTTAACAGCCCTGTGCATCGGCTTTCTCATCGGCATCGTCCGTGAGAGATTGCACCAGCCTGGCGTCATGATGGCAGGCGTTAGAACGCACACTGTGGCTGCGCTGATGGGCGCAGTGGCATTCCATTTCGGAATGCCCATTTTCACCATCACTTTGATTGTCACTGGCTGCTTGGTCGCAGTTGCTTACTTTAAATCTTTCCGATCCGATCCCGGCATGACAGGTGAGGTCTCATTGGTCATGACCGTGCTCCTTGGCGGGCTGGCCATCAGCTCCTCTCCATTGGCAGCGGCATTGGGTGTTGTCGTTGCAGGTTTGCTCTTCCTCAAAAAACCACTTCGCAAATTCAGTCAAGAATTGATCTCGGAGCAGGAGCTGGAAGATGCCTTGATCCTCTTTGCGGCGGCCTTGATCGTCTTGCCACTGCTTCCCCAAGAGGCCATCGACCCGTGGGGCGCGCTCAAGCCCTTTGGCATATGGAAAGTGGTCGTGATCATCATGTGCACAGGCATGTTGGGACATCTGGCCATTCGCTTAACAGGGCTCAACTATGGCTTGCCCATTGCGGGATTTTTATCTGGCTTTATTTCGTCAACGGCTGCGATCATGGATTTAGGGCGCAAAGCCAAAGATGACCCCACACTCACCAGCATCGCTTGCGCTTCCGCGCTTCTCTCTACGATGGCTTCACTGATCCTGTTTGCACTGGTTCTTGGCGCAAGTTCCTTGGTACTTCTGAAGTCTGTCGCACTGCCTTTGTCGTTAGGCAGTCTCAGCTTATTGTCAACTTCTGCATTTCTTTTTCAAAAACAAATGATCAGACGTGATGTTTTGCCAACAAGCACCCAAGAAGCATTTCAACTCAAACATGTCTTTGTCATTGCTTTCAGCATCAGCAGCATCAGCCTCTTGTCTGCGTGGATTGGCGCTATCTTCGGTCAAACCGGCACGCTCATTTCTGCCGTCATCATTGGTTTTGCAGAAATTCATGCGGCAGCCTTCAGCATTTCGCAACTGGCGCTACCACAGCAAGAGATTTCTGCAATGGCGCGCTGGGGTGTGATTGCCATTTTGGCTGCCAGCGTTCTTTCCAAATCGGCTCTGAGCTTTGTCAGTGGCGGAAAAAGTTATGGCCTCAGAATGACAGGCGCACTGATCGTGTTCATCAGCACCACCGCCATAGGACTCTTGTTTTGAGAAAAACTCGTACTTTCCCAGTTTGAATCCGCCACAATCTCATGTACGCTTGCATCCAATTTCGATGAGGTTCAACATGTCTGATACACCCTACGTCCCCCCCAAAGTTTGGACCTGGCAAAAGGCCAATGGCGGCCGATTTGCCAACATCAATCGTCCCGTCGCGGGCGCTACCCACGAGCAAGCACTGCCCCGTGGCAAACACCCTCTTCAACTTTATTCTTTGGGTACACCCAACGGCATCAAAGTGACCGTGATGTTGGAAGAGTTGCTCGAGCTGGGCCACACAGGCGCTGAATATGACGCCTGGTTGATTCGCATCAACGAAGGCATGCAATTCAGCTCCGGCTTTGTGGGCGTCAATCCCAACTCCAAAATTCCAGCGCTGCTCGATTGCAGTGGGCCAGAAGACATTCGCGTTTTTGAATCGGGTTCCATCCTGTTTTACCTGGCTGAAAAATTCAAAGCCTTCTTGCCTACCGATGTGGTCAAGCGTACCGAATGCATGTCATGGTTGATGTGGCAAATGGGCAGTGCACCTTATTTAGGCGGCGGCTTTGGCCATTTCTTTGCCTACGCACCTATCAAAATTGAATACGCCATTGACCGTTTTGCCATGGAAGTCAAGCGCGAGCTCGATGTGCTCAATCGCCGTCTGGCCGATCATCGCTTCATTGGTGGTGACGACTACACCATTGCCGACATGGCCATCTGGCCTTGGTATGGCAGCCTGGCCAAAGGCGAACGTTACGACTCGGGCGAGTTTTTGCAAGTTCATGAGTACACCAACGTCATTCGTTGGGCTGATGAAATTGAAGCCCGCCCAGCGGTCAAACGAGGGCGCATGGTGAACCGTGTGATGGGCCCGCTGGAAACACAGTTGCACGAGCGTCACGATGCCAGTGATTTCCTGCATAAGACGCAAGACAAGCTACAAAAGCCTGACTAATGCGCTTAAAAAAAGTAGCGCCGTAAATCGGCGCTACTGTAATCACTCATCTTCTGCGTAAATTTTGCCGCCAAATTTGAGGGCGGAGTATTCGCGCTTGGACTGAAAAAGTGGGTAGAACATTTGGTGATACCAATGTTCTTGTCCAAACAATTGATCGTCTTTGAGCCCCACTTGTGCAGGATACTTTTGCGTGATGTGGGCAGAACCAAAAATGATGTCCCAAATGAACAGCAAGTTACCAAAGTTGCCCTTGTAATGTCCCACACCGTCTTTTTGCGTGATGGCATGGTGCGCCCAATGCGTAGCCGGTGTGGAAATGGTTCTCTCGACAACCCACATCACGGGACGCAAGGCTGGAATTTTGTACAAGGGCTCGTCCCAGCGCCATGCACAATGAGCGCCCACAATGACGGTGAGTTTGACGACGACATACAGCGCATAAACCAAACCACCCACGCCCAAATAAATGAGCACACCCGCCAACCACAGGCCAGGCATCATGAGGTAGTAGAAAAAATTATTACGGAAAGTAATTCGAATGCTCATGTACTGTGCTGAGTGATGCGCACGGTGCAAGGGCCAAAGCAGGGGCGAGTGTGAAAGACGATGCCACCAATACTGCGTCAGGTCATCACACAAAATTAAAATGCCCGCCATGCCCCACCACGGCCAGTCGGCCAAAATATCTTTGTACTCGGGTGCCAACCAAGTACCCAGCTTGGCAGTGACCAGCATGGCCAATGGCTGTGAAATGGCCAACAAACTCAGGAACATGAAAAGTTCCAGCTTGGTGTCGTTGGCAGTAGCGTGAACGGTGTTTTTGTAGCGACGGCTGATGATTTCAGTGGCGGCAAAGCCCAAAATCATGCAAAGGACCAAGGCATTTTGAATTTGAGTCGCGTTCATTTATTGGCTGAGTTGCGCCAAGGCCGCCTGCAACCCTGCCAGCCCGCCCACGCGCTGGTCGTTGATGAAAACTTGGGGCATCTGACGGACAGATGGGCCGCATTTTTCATAAAAAGCCATTCGCTCGGCTTCGTCATCAATTTTGATTTCCTCGTACGCCAAAGAACGTGTTTTGAGGAGCATTTTGGCGGACTCACATTGTGGGCACGCGGACTTGGAATAAACAACGATTTTGAGGCTCATGCGGAATAGTTTAATTGTTGAATTAGCAGCACGTCAACCCAAAGGGGATCAAGCCCGACTTGGGCTCATGAAAACCATGGAGGTGGTCAACTTCTGCGCGGCCAGTTTTTCTTGTGCCTCAAGCTCATTTTCAAAGTAACGCTGCGTGCCATAAGCGATGGCCGACATCAAGGCCGCAGTACCGATCAACAAGCTAAAAATGATGCCAAAAACAGTAAACCAGTTGCTTTTACCTGCCAAATCCTTGGGGTCCGCTTGAGGGTTGAATTGCGCATTCCATTTCTCGGGTGTAGACAAGCCATAAACAATGGCTTGCAAGCTACAAGCAGCAATGTGGATGCCAAAAATGGGCAGCAAAACCCAGCTTAGCGTGTCGTCTAGGCCATAGGCCTGAACGCGCTCGAAGCCCCAAACACCCAGTGCTGTTGGGATCGGCATGAACCACCCCAGGGTATCTTGGAGACCTTTTAAATAAAAGCGATGAATTCCCAAAGGGCCCAACACAAAAGTTAGCCAGGTTGCGAGTGTTTTGGATTTCATATCGTTCTTAACGACCTGGTTTGTCCCACGAAACTGATGCGCGCAATAAGCGCTCCACATCGCGTTTCATGTCAACGACAGTTTTGGCATCATCTGGATAGTTGAAGCGCATCATCCAGTTTCCCATTGGATCGATTAAATACAAGTGCTCTTCAAGCGCACGGCCATTTGCAGGCGCTAACCATTGAGACAGTTGATCAGCAGGCACACGCAAAACGGTTGCTCCCTCAATGGCCGAGAGAAGTTCACCCTTGGGTGCAGCTTGATCGTTCAGCAGCCAAACACGGTCCAAACGGTCACTTTCTTTGTTCAACAATTTGTGCAACTGGCGTTGAACAAACAACAGACGCTCACACTTTTCACCGCATTCGCCAGAGCCCACGGCCACCAGTAGCCACTGCCCTTTAAGAGTGACCAGCGGCGTTTCTTTGCCTTGAAGATCTTTGGCACTCCATGCCGGCAGCATGCGTTGTGGCTCAATCAATTCACCGTGGTGCACACGTCCTTCAGGACGGATGACGTAGTAAGTTAAATAAGACAAAACAACAGGTGCAGCGCATGCCAATAGCACCAACATCATGTACAAACGCCCTCCCCGCGTCCGCGAGGATTCAGACAATGAACTGGATGTGGGTTGCGGTAGATCGTAGACCGTCAAACCAATTGGCTTCAAGTCATCAGGCGATTTGGGATCAGACATGTTTTCGTTTTTTCCAGACTTGGAACCAAGCAAAGAGAATGAGGGTTAAAGCAGACAAAGCAAACCATTGAAACGCATAACCGCGATTTTTATCGGCACCCGAAATGGATTTTGGCCATTCGCGGAGCAAGCCATCGGATGCGTCGTTTGTTTGCTGAAGTGTTGCAAGCATTGGGAGTTTTGTCTCAAGACCAAACTCTTGTAAGTCGATATTTTGCCTTAGCAGATTAAACCCTTCTTTGACGGGGGCAGGTGCGCCCAACTCCATCAATTTAGATGGTGAAGGAACAACCCGCCCTTGAAGGGTGACTTTGCCTTGAGGTGTTGGAACGGGCGGCAAAAAATCACTGCGCGCGCGGTCACGGGCAACCCAACCCCGTTGCACCAACAAAACAGGGCCATTGCTCAATTGAAAAGGTGTGAGGACAAAGAACCCTGTTTGCGACTTCATGCTGCGGTTGTCGAGGTAGACCGTGAATTGAGGCAACCATTGCCCATCCAGATCTGCACTTCTTTGCATCCAATCTTCGGGCACGACCCCAGAAGCCCAGTCGTCGTTAAGCAAAGCAGGCTCTAATTGGCGTGCCACTGTGATGGCATTCAGTGCTTCTTTGGTTTGTGCACGACCCAATTGCCAAAAGCCTAGCTTGGCTGTGATGCCAGAGACCAACAATGTTGCCAGCAGGATGACAAACCAAGTTTTTGAGAACATCCCAAAATTTGCCCTTTCAGAAGTCATGTTCGAAGTGCTCATCAGAATGTTTGAAAGGTGCTGGCCATTTGAAAGGATAATAGCAGGATGAAATATTGGATCATCATTGCCTTGGTTGGCATTATTGGCAGCTTGCTTGCAGCTGGTTTGTTCATGGTTCGCGGCGGGCCCGATGAGCAAGACAAGGCCAAACGGATGGCCAATGCTTTAACGTGGCGCATCGGCATCTCGGTCTTTCTATTTTTGACCATCATCTTCTCGTACGTCATGGGTTGGATCCAACCCACCGGCATCCCAGTCGGCGCATAAAAAAAGCCCCTTGAAGGGGCTTTTTTAATTGAATTCTGCTTAGAACCAGTACACCACGATGTACAGGCCCAACCACACCACGTCCACAAAGTGCCAGTACCAAGCAGCGCCTTCAAAACCGAAGTGGCTGTCCGCTGTGAAGTGACCTTTTTGCAAACGCAATGTAATGACGAGCAACATCAACATGCCCACGAACACGTGGAAACCGTGAAAGCCAGTCAACATGTAGAACGTTGAACCATAGATGCCAGAAGACAGCTTCAAGTTGAGGTCTGAATAGGCGTGAGCATATTCGTAACCTTGGCACAGCAAGAAGATCACGCCCAGCAAAACAGTCATCCACATGAAAGCGATAGTTTTGCCGCGATTGTTTTCACGCAATGCATGATGCGCAATGGTCATGGTGACACCCGAAGTCAACAACAAAGCCGTGTTGATGGTTGGCAACCAGAAAGGACCGACAGTTTTGAATTCTTCAATGATCTTGGCTGGAGAGGCCGTTGCGCCGGCGACCATGCTAGGCCAGTCCGCTGTAAATCCAGGCCAAAGAAGGCTGTTAGCTTCGCCGCCCAAATTGGGAACAGCGTGAATGCGTGACCACCACAAAGCGCCAAAAAAGGCCGCAAAAAACATCACTTCGGAGAAGATGAACCAGCTCATGCTCCAGCGGAAGGACTTGTCGATGCGCGCACCGTATTGACCATGCAGGCTTTCGTCGATGGCATCACCAAACCATTGGTACAAGGTGGTCAACCAAATGACCATGCCCATCAACAAAGCATACTTACCCCAAGGACTGTCGTTCACCAATTGGCTTGCGCCCATGATGACGAAAAACAAACCCAAAGATGCCATGGCAGGGTGCCTGGATGGGGCCGGCACATAGTAATGTGGGGCGTTGGCGTGCGAATTGGCACTCATAACTCTTCTCCTACTTAACTCGTGACAAAGTTGACCACGAAGGCCAAAAACGAAACAAACAATAAACCACAAATAATGCCAACGATGACAATTTGCAGAGGTTTGACAGTCAAGAGATCTTGACGGTGCTCAGAACCTTTGCGAATGCCAAAGAAGGACCATGCAACCATGACAAAAGCGCGTAGTAATGATGGGCTTGCCTTAGGGGCTTGCTCAAGATTGCTCATACGCTAGAACCTACCTCAAAAAATGTGTAAGACAAAGTGATGGTCTTCACGTCTTTGGACATTTTGGGGTTGATGTAAAAAGTCACAGGCCAAAGCTTCTTTTCTCCGGGCGCCAGGGTGTACTGATTGAAACAGAAACACTCGACTTTGTTGAAGTAAGACGCCGCCTGTTGCGGGGCATAACTTGGAATGGCTTGCGCTGACATGGTGCGATTTTGAATGTTCTGAAATTCAAACATCACCGTGACCAGCTCGCCAGGATGCACATTCAATGAGCGCGTCATAGGGGCAAAGTTCCAGGGCCCCCGAACGTTGGTGTCAAATTCCACTGAAATGGTTCTAGAGGTGTCTACCTGCGTATTGAGGGGCAAGCCCGCTCGACCATTCATGGAGTTTTTAGACTCGCGCTCGCTCAGTGACAACACATTGGAACCCGTCCACTCACAAAAAGCTTCGTAGAGGGGCACCAACATGTAACCAAATGCAAACATGCCCAAGCTCACCATGAGGAGCTTACGCATCAACTGAAAGTTGGTTTGCATGTTGGTTTTACTGTTAGAAAGGTTTGGAATTAACCAATGACCTTGTTGGCGTCAGCATTCAGCTTGGGCGGTGTTTCGTAAGTGTGATGTGGGGCTGGTGAAGGCACTTCCCACTCCAAACCTTCCGCACCGTCCCAAGGTTGTTGAGCAGCTTTTACACCTTTACCGAGCATGCAAGGCAAGACGATGAAGAAGAAGAAATAAACCTGCGCAAAACCGAAGAAGAACGCGCCAACCGATGCAATGGCATTGAAGTCAGCAAACTGCATGGGGTAGTCGGCATAGCGACGAGGCATACCGGCCAAGCCCAAGAAGTGCATGGGGAAGAATGTGATGTTGAACGCAATCAGAGTCCACCAGAAGTGCAACTTACCGCGTGCTTCGTTGTACATTACACCAGACCACTTAGGCAGCCAGTAGTAGGCACCAGCGAACATGGCAAACAAGGAACCCGCCACCAACACATAGTGGAAGTGGGCCACAACGTAGTAACCGTCTTGCAATTGCAAATCGATAGGCGCCATGGACAAGATCAAACCTGTGAAACCACCCATGGTGAACACGAAGATGAAGCCCACAGCAAACAGCATGGGGGTTTCAAACGTCATGGAGCCTCTCCACATGGTGGCAACCCAGTTGAACACTTTCACGCCGGTAGGCACTGAAATCAACATGGTGGCGTACATGAAGAACAACTGACCAGTCACTGGCATGCCAGTGGTGTACATGTGGTGAGCCCACACGATGAAGGACAGAATCGCAATAGAAGCGGTGGCGTAAACCATTGAAGAGTAGCCGAACAACTTTTTACGTGCGAACGCAGGGATGATCTGGCTGACGATGCCGAAGGCTGGCAAGATCATGATGTACACCTCGGGGTGACCGAAGAACCAGAAAATGTGCTGGAACATAACGGGGTCACCGCCTGCCGCAGGATTGAAGAAGGTGGTACCAAAGTGACGGTCTGTGAGCGTCATGGTAATCACACCGGCCAACACTGGCATCACAGCGATCAACAAGAAAGCCGTGATGAGCCATGTCCAAACGAACATAGGCATCTTCATCAGCGGCATGTCAGGTGCGCGCATGTTCAAGATGGTGACGATAATGTTGATCGAACCCATGATGGAAGAAGCGCCCAGGATGTGCAATGCAAAAATTGCAACGTCCATGGAGGGGCCCATTTGCATGGTGAGCGGTGCATACAGCGTCCAGCCAGCAGCAGGTGCGCCACCCGGCATGAAGAATGTAGAAGACAACATCAATGCAGCAGGAATCATCAGCCAGAAGCTGAAGTTATTCATGCGGGCAAAGGCCATGTCGGATGCGCCAATTTGCAAAGGAATCATCCAGTTTGCAAAGCCCACGAAGGCCGGCATGATGGCGCCGAACACCATGATCAAACCGTGCATGGTGGTCAATTGGTTGAACAACTCGGGATTGACGATTTGCAAGCCTGGTTGGAACAACTCGGCGCGGATGAGCAAAGCCAAAACGCCGCCCAACATCAACATGGTGAAAGCAAACAACAGGTACAAAGTACCAATGTCTTTGTGATTGGTCGCGTAGACCCAACGGCGCCAGCCGTGGGGGTGATGATCGTGGTCATCGTGACCGTGTGAATCGACAAAGCCGCCGTCAGAATGGGAAATGGAACTCATGGTTTACCTCAGTCTTTCAACTCAATCACTTCTTTTCAGAAACAGGCGCTTGGGCTACTTGCGCAGCTGGAGCGGCTTCATTCTTGGCTGCAGCAGGAGCTGCTTCAGCCTTTTTCTTTTGGACCCAAGCTGAGTAATCAGCCTCGGACAGAACTTGCACATTGATAGGCATGTAAGCGTGCTCTTTACCGCACAACTCTTGGCACTGGCCATAGAACATGCCTGTGCGCTCAGCCAAGAAATGGGTGTCGCGTACAAAGCCTGGAATAGCATCTTGCTTGATACCGAATGAAGGCACGGCAAATGCGTGAATCACGTCGGAAGCTGTTGTGATGATGCGAATCTTTTTGCCAACAGGAACAACCAAGGGATTGTCGACTTTCAAGAGGTAATCATCGGGCATGTCACCCTTAGCACCTGCGTTTGACAAGATGCGGTGTGAATTGTCCAAGGATGAAATGAAGGAGATGCCCTCGCCTTCGCCTTTGATGTAGTCATAACCCCAACGCCACTGATGGCCTGTGGCCTTGATGGTGAGGTCAGCATTGGAAGTGTCTTTTTGCGCAATCACTGTTTTGGTGGCGGGAATGGCCATGAAAATCACAATGATGAAAGGCGCCAGGGTCCAAGCAATTTCAACTTTGACCGACTCGTGAAAGTGAGCAGGTTTGTGACCCAATGATTTGCGGTGCTTCAAGATGGAATAGAACATCACTCCAAAAACCACCACAAAGATGGCCAAGCAAATGGCCATCATGAACATGTGCAAGTTACCTTGCTCTGCCGCCAACTTGGTTGCAGGTACGTGCAAATTCAGTTGATTGACAGCAGGACCGCCGGGCAAATCTTTGGTTGCGAAGGCAGAAGTTGTCAAACCAGCCAAGGCAAGCGCGCTGGCTTTGGCAATTTTTTTCCAATGTTGGCTCAATTTTTTCACTTTATATCCTCGAAAAACAGTGCTGTAGATGACCAACTGGTATCAACGGAACTTGGACTGAGGAACAACTTTCAGTTCCCCTTGCTGGCTACCCAAATAATCTGCAATCATTTTCAGCTCAGCCAATGAATATTGCTTTGCAACACCACCCATGACGGCATTGTTGCGACCCCAAGTGCTAGAGCCTTCTTCTTTGTAAGATTTCAGTGCCATGTACAAGTAGTCTTTGTGCTGACCGGCCAGCTTGGGGAAATCGGGCGTGGTGGGCTTGCTGTAATTGGCACCGTGGCAACCAGCACAACCGCCTTTGGTCAACAATTCAGCAACTTTTGCGGGTGCAGGGGCAATTTGATCGGGCGCTGGCAAGGTGTTGCCATGCAATTCGTAGTAAGCCGATACATCAGCCACATCTTGAGGTGTCAAACCCAAAGCAACACTGCGCATGGTGGGGTGCTTGCGCTCGCCAGATTTGTATGCATTCAGAGCATTGGCAATGTACTTGGCGCCTTGTCCAGAAATCATGGGCACTTTGTAGACGGATGGAAAGCTGGCTTGGTAGCCAACGATGCCATGGCAACCAATGCACATGGCAATTTTTTTCTCTCCAGCCTGAACATCACCCTTAAGGTCTTGCGCGACTGACATTTGGCCAGCCATGCCCGCGAACAAAGCTGCCGCAATGGCAAAAGATTTGAAACTCATGGGACGCATTCTGAAAAAATTAGTTGTGGTTGATATAAATCAAATATTATACATAGTTGGCTCTTGGCGAATAAAGCGCAAAGCGCTTTGCGCATGCCAAGCTTGCCTCGGTAGAACATTACTAAAAACTTACTTCCTGAAAATTTTTAGACTCACATTGAGATCCGCAACTTGCCCTTGAGCGACATTATCCAAACAAAGTCACAAATGAACATTGGCCCCCTTTTTAAACAGTACAACGCACTCACTAAGCCAAGGGTTATTCAGCTGATTGTGTTCTGCGCGCTGATTGGCATGGTGCTGGCTGTACCAGGACTTCCCACGTGGGACGAGTGGCAAAGAATGGCGCTGGCCAGCTTGGGCATTTGGCTGGTTGCAGGCGCAGCAGCGGCCTTCAATTGTTTGGTTGAAAAAACCATTGACGCCAAGATGCGCAGAACATCTTGGCGGCCCACCGCCAAGGGCGAGTTGTCTGACATGCAAGCCCTGATTTTTTCAGCCACGCTGTGCGCCATTGGCTCGTTCATTTTGTTCGTGTGGATCAACCCCATCACCATGTGGTTGACCTTCGCCACCTTCGTGGGCTATGCCGTCATTTACACCCTGATTCTCAAGCCCATGACGCCTCAAAACATCGTCATTGGAGGCGCTTCTGGCGCCATGCCACCTGTCTTGGGCTGGGCCGCCATGACTGGCGAAGTGGGCGCAGAAGCCGCCATTCTTTTCCTGATCATTTTTCTGTGGACGCCGCCCCATTTTTGGGCGTTGGCTTTGTACCGCGTTGAGGACTATCGCAAATCAGGCTTGCCCATGTTGCCCGTCACGCATGGCAATGATTTCACACGGCTGCAAATTTTGCTCTACACCTTTTTGCTGGCAGCGTCTTGCTTGATGCCGTTTGCATTTGGCATGAGTTCTTGGATTTACTTGGCAGGCGCCGTGGTGTTGAGCATCGGCTTCATTGCCTATGCCGTTGCACTGTTTAAAAAATATTCAGACGAATTGGCGCGCAAAACATTTCGCTTTTCGTTGATTCATCTCACGGCGCTCTTTGCAGTACTGCTGCTCGACCACTACATCTTGACTTAAGTCAATTTTTCAGAAGCACTTGGCATTGCGCCACAAGTCTTCATCTAGCGAAACCCCTGATGGTCAGCCAACACCACAGCTGATTAAACTTTGTGCACACCACAAAGAGGTTTTCTATGGCTGCCATTCAATCTGACCTTCCCTTGCTCAGCCCTATGACTTGGCTCATAAAAGGCTTTGAAGACATGCGCAAAACGCATTTTGTGGGCGCTTTTTATGGCTTGGTGTTTGTTGTACTGGGATATGCCCTCGCGCTGGTCTACGCCCATTATTGGAAGGCCACCATGGGTTTGACGGCCAGTTTTTTCTTGCTTGGGCCGATTGTCTGTACGGGGCTTTATGAGTTGTCTCGCCAAGTGCAAAGGGGAGAGGAAGTCAGCCTGCCCAAAAGCATGAAAGCTTGGCTGCCCAATTGGAAAATGATGGGCTTGTTTGCCATCCTGTTGACGTTTCTGATGATTGTTTGGGCGCGTGTTTCCATTGTCTTGTTCGCGCTGTTTGCAGACCAAGAATACCCGCACCTGCAAAGTTTAATTTCTCAAATCGTCGATTTCAAAAACATCGAGTTTCTGATGGTCTGGACGTGTGTTGGCGCCATTTTTGCATCCCTGGTTTTTGCGATCTCGGTGGTCTCTGTGCCCATGCTGCTAGACCGATCAACCGACACCCTAGAGGCCATCTTCACCAGCGCCAATGCGCTGTGGAACAACGCGCTGGTCTGCTTGCTATGGGCCAGCCTGATCGTTTGTTTCATTGGACTGGCGCTGGTTTTTTTCAAACCTTTGTTGGTGATCACTGCACCCCTGATTGGTCATGCCACTTGGCACGCCTATCACGCCTTGGTCTTGCCCGATTAAGGTTTCCAGCGCTTGAGCAGCAAGGCATTGGTCATCACACTGACCGAACTCAATGCCATGGCCGCACCAGCCACTACAGGGCTCAGGTAGCCCATGGCTGCCAGTGGGATGCCTGCAGCGTTGTAGGCAAATGCCCAAAATAAATTTTGCCGAATTTTGGCCACTGTAAGCGCAGAAATTTCCAAGGCGCCAGCCACCAAGGCCACATCGCCCCGCATCAACGTGATGCCTGCGGCTTGCATGGCCACATCGGTGCCACCGCGTCTGCCATCGGCATTCAAATTGGCCATGGCCAAACCCACATCCGCAGCGGCCAATGCCGGTGCATCGTTGATACCGTCTCCAACAAAAGCCACCACATGCGGCGCATCAGTTGAATGGGCTTGCAAACTTTTGACCAAGGCTGCTTTATCGCCAGGCAATACTTCTGCAAACACCTCATCAGGTTGAAGTCCTAAACGTGCCGCCATGGCTTGTGCTGCGCCTTTGTTGTCACCCGAAATCATGACCAGCCGAAGTCCGCGCTGACGCAATAACTTCAATGCAGCTTGCACGCCAGGTTTGGGCTCGTCGCCAAACGCCAAGACTGCCAAAGGATTGACGCCAGCGTGCGAGCGCTCAGCCAAGATCGAGACAGTGGCACCGTCGGCCTGCATGCTTGCTGCCTGTGCTTGCCACGGTCCGTCTGGCACATTGAGCGAGTCCATCCAACGCAAGCTGCCCAACAACAAATGGCGGCCCTGCACATGGCCTTCGCTACCAAAACCTGGCACCGCCTTAACGTCGTCAGGCACCACGAACTGCAAGCTCTGTGTTTTGGCTGCTTGCACCACAGCATGCGCCAAGGGGTGTTCACTTCCGCTTTGCAAGCTGGCGGCCAACATCAACAGTTGATCGTCCGAATCAGAGCTTGGCACATTTTGTAAATTGACCGACGTCAAGGAAATCAGCCTTGGCTGACCCACGGTCAACGTACCTGTTTTGTCAAAAGCGACGGTGTCAACTTTGTGAGCAATTTCTAGAGCCTGCGCATCTTTGATCAGGACGCCGTGCTTGGCAGCCACGCCAGTGCCCGCCATGATGGCGGCGGGTGTGGCCAAACCCAAAGCACAGGGACAAGCGATCACCAGCACAGCCACACTGTGAATAAGCGAGACCTCAAGGCTGTGACCCGTGAACCACCAAGCCAACAAGGTGATCAATGCCAACACCAACACCACAGGAACAAACACCGCCGATACCTGGTCCACCAAACGCTGAATGGGTGCTTTGGCGGCCTGCGCATCTTCAACCAAGCGAATGATGTTGGACAACACTGTTGAGGTACCTGTGGCACTGACAGTGACCAGCACGCGGCCCTCACCATTGATGCTGCCACCCGTGATGCGTGCACCCACGCTTTTAGGGACAGGCAAAGGCTCGCCCGTCAGCATGGCTTCATCAACTTGCGTCTGCCCTTCCAGCACCACGCCATCGGCAGCAAAACGCTCACCAGGCAACACCAGCATGCGATCGCCCACCAACAATTCTTCGATGGGAATTTCGACTTCACCGTCGGCTGTGATGACGCGCGCTTTTTCAGGGCGCAGTGCATGCAAGGCCCGAATGGCATCGGTGGTTTGACGCTTGGCACGTGCTTCAAGCCACTTGCCTAGCAAGACCAGGGTAATGACAACGGCAGAGCCTTCAAAATACAAATGCACCATGTGCCCATCGGCTGCCGTCAGCCACAGCCACATGGACAACAACCACCCGGCTGAGGTGCCAATGGCCACCAACAAATCCATGTTGCCACTGCCAGCCAACAAGGCGTGCCAGCCAGCTTTGTAAAAACGTGCACCCAGAATAAATTGCACAGGTGTGGCCAATAAAAACTGCCACAGCGCAGGCAACATCCAATGCTTGCCAAGTGCATCGCCCAACATCGGCAGAACCAAAGGTGCACTGAGCAACAATCCAACAGCGACCGGACCGAAACCAGACCATGCGCCAGCGGGTGCTTGTTCCAAATGTTCTGGGGCCAAGGGCTCGTAACCTGCATCGCGCACTGCACGTCGCAAGCGGGCTTGCTGTTCTTGCGCATTGAGGGCGCCAGACTCTGGCGACTTCCAAGTGACCCTCGCAGATTCAGTGGCCAAATTCACACTGACGTCTTTGACATCGGTCAACTTTCCGATAGCGCGTTCCACCCGCGCAACACATGACGCGCAGGTCATGCCACCAATACCAATATCGCAGGACAATTCAGACATAGGCTAAGCTTACATCTAATTTATTGAGAGGAGTTGATCATGAACAACACATTTCAAGTTCAAGGCATGACTTGTGGCCATTGCGAAATGGCCGTTAAAAAAGCCATCACCCGTTTAGATCCTGAAGCCAAAGTGGCCATCGACCGACCTGCAGGCAAAGTGGATGTAGAGAGTTCCAAAGCGCGCGAAGAAATTGCGCACGTCATTGCAGAAGAAGGCTACACGGTAGCCGCTTAAAGCGCCGACAAACGCTGTACTGCTGCCTCGCGTAGAACTCTGGCCAAGGGCACTTCCGACCTTGACTTAAGAGAGACCCAACCAAAGCGGGCATTGGCATTGAGCGCCGGCGTCATCGGCAAGGCCACCAAATCAGGCGCCAGCGCACGAACAGCCAAGACCACGGCCTGCGTGTTTCTGGCCACATCCAACAAACTCGATATTTCTTCGCAGCGCAATTGAATCAGTTGCTCTGGATGTGCTTGTGCACCATATCGTTCAGTCAGCACTCGCGCCACCTCATCACTCAAGGGGGTTGATGCAATGGGGTAATCAAGCAATTGCTCAAACGTGACTTGCTTCAGTTTGGCAAGCGGATGTTTTTTGTTGCACATGAAAGTGCCTGGCAACTCACACAAGGGTTCTACTTTCAAATCAGTCGATGGATTCAGGGAGCGAATGTCCAGGATCAACGCGTCCAATAAGCGCTCTCTGAGTTGTTGAACCAACAAAGTGGTGGCACCCCTGGCAATTTCCAAACGTGCGCCGGGGCATTCATTGGCGACATAGGTTAGGAGGGGTGTCATCCACAAAGCACCGGGGCCGGAGCCCAAACCCAACTTCAATTGACCATGAAGCCCTGTCAACAGGTGCTGGCTGCTCTGCTTCAGGTTGTTGGCGGCATCGAGTAATTCGCGCGCTTGCCCCAAGATGTGATGTCCGAAGGGCGTCAGTTCATTCTTGCGCCCCACTCTGTCAAACAAGGCTTGTCCCAGTTCGTCCTCCAGAGATTTGATACTCCGGCTGAGGGCGGGCTGCGTGAGGAACAGTCTTTCAGCCGATTTGCTGAACGAGCCATTGGCGGCCAATTCGATGAAGTGCTTCAGTTGGACCAAGGTCATCGGTTTTTTCCATGCATTTAATTCATGCTAATGCATATTATTATGCATTTGACTTAGATTCAAGCCATTTTTAGGATGAGGGCACTATTTATCCAAAAGAGGAGACAAGAAATGAACGCAGTGATTGAAAAATGTTTCAAGAGTGCATCCGCAGTTGTGGGCATGTTGCTCGTGGCCGGCACCGTCTTGGCGCAAACCTACCCCTCAAAACCCGTCACGTTGCTGGTGCCCTATCCAGCCGGTGGTTTGTCTGACGTGATTGCCCGCACAGTGAACAACACCTTGTCAAAAAATCTGGGACAGCCCGTGATTGTTGACAACTTGGGCGGAGCAAGTGGTGCCATTGCAGCACAAAAGGTTTTGAACTCACACTCTGACGGTCAAATCATTTTCCAAGGTTCGCCCAACGAATTGATCTTGGCACCCTTGGCGATTTCGGCTGTCAAATTCAAGAGCGAAGATTTCCGTTTGGTGCAAATGATTTCTACAGCACAGATTGCTTTCTTAGCTCGCAAAGATTTGCCTGTGAACAATGTCGATGAATTCTTGGAATATGCACGTAAAGAAGCCCAGGCTGGCCGCCCCATCACATACGCCAGCGTGGGACCAGGCTCTTTTTACCATTTGCTGGGTGAGCATTTGTCCAAAGTGACCAACATTCCCATGACCCACATTCCTTACAAGGGTGGCGCACCCGCTAACCAAGATTTGATTGGTGGCCAAGTTGATATTTTCTTAGCGCCATTTGGCAAAGCATATGAAGAATTGCAAAAGCAAGGCAAGATCAAAATTTTGGCCATGCTCAACAGCGAGCGTCTGGATTCCGTCAAAGCTTATCCTGCAATTTCAGAAAGCAAGTCACTGAAGAACTTCACTTTCAATATTTGGACAGGCTACTTTGTCAAAAAAGACACACCAGAAGCCATTGTCCAAGTTTTGCATAAAACCATCACGGACTCTCTGAGTGATTCCGCTGTTCGCAGCGGTCTGGAAGCCAACAGCCAACTGGTTGCCAAACCCTTGTCATTGCAAGCCGTTGACAAAGCTTATGCAGATGGCACCGCACAGTTCCGCGCCATTGCCAAGTCCATCAACTTGCAACCGCAATAAACATGACCTACTTGCGCGAAGCGCTCACAGCCCGAGTGGGTGAGTTCATCCAACTGCGGCGAGACATTCACCGCCACCCCGAGTTGGCGTTTGAAGAACATCGCACCGCTGAGTTGGTGGCGTCCAAGCTTGAGTCTTGGGGCTACCAAGTGCACCGCGGCTTGGGCGGCACCGGTGTGGTGGGCACCCTCCAACGTGGCACCAGCACACGCAGCTTGGGCCTGCGTGCCGACATGGATGCCCTGCCCATTCAAGAGGCCAGTGGGGCCGAATGGTCGAGCACCAAGCCCGGGCTGATGCATGCCTGCGGCCATGATGGCCACACCGCCATGCTGTTGGCGGCCGCCCACGAGTTGGCGTTGAACAGCGAGTTTGATGGTGTGTTGCACCTCATCTTTCAACCGGCCGAAGAAGGCGGTGGCGGCGCACTGCGCATGATGCAAGACGGACTGTTTGACTTGTTCCCTTGCGATGCCATCTTCGCCATGCACAACATGCCTGGTGTGCCTGTGGGGCAATTTGTGTTTCGCAGTGGCAGCGCCATGGCATCGAGTGATTACGTCACCATCCGCGTGAATGGCACAGGCGGTCACGGCGGCATGCCCCATCGCGCAGCAGATTCTTTGGTGGCTGCAGCGTCCATCGTCATGGCTTTGCAAACCGTGGTGTCGCGCAATATCGATCCACTGCATACCGCTGTGGTGACGGTGGGCTCCATTCAAGCTGGCAAGGCCAACAATGTGATTCCCGCCTTGGCCACACTTGAATTGAGTGTGCGCGCTTTGGACCCTGGAGTTCGCAAATTGCTCGAGCAACGCATCAAAGCCATTGCCACATCGCAAGCCGAGAGCTTTGGCTGCAAGGCCGAAGTCGACTGGAAAGAAGGCTACTGCGTGTTGGTGAATTCAGAGAAGGAAACCAATTTTGCAAGGCAAGTGGCTTTGGATTTGGTCGGTGCTGAGCGTGTCGTTTTGAATGGCCCGCCCTTAACCGGTAGCGAAGACTTTGCCTTCATGCTAGAAAAAATTCCTGGCAGTTATTTGCTCATTGGCAACGGCGATGGCGACTCCGCAGGTGCGTGCATGGTGCACAACCCTGGCTACGACTTCAACGATGACAACATCGCAACAGGCTCTGACTATTGGATTCACTTGACGAAGGAATTCTTCAAGGTGTAAATTTTCCTTATCAGTGGCATCGGGAGAGATTGATTCAAAAGCAACGCCGAAGGAGCAACCGCCCCGGAAACTCTCAGGCAAAAGGACCGATGTCATATTTCATTCTGAAGAGTGGTTTGCGTTTTCGTCCGCAAACCCACCGCAGGAGCAAGCAACACCCCAGCGTGTTGTGAATCTCTCAGGTCCAAAACAGAAGGGGCGCCACTGGCACAGTTGTGTCATGGCTCAACCCTTCGACGTTTTGAAAGATCTGAATCATGAAAACTATTGCCATTGTGGGCGGCGGCATCACCGGCGTCACCACAGCTTATGCATTGGCCAAGCGCGGCTTCTCTGTCACCTTGTTTGAACGTCACCGCTATGCCGCCATGGAGACGTCGTTTGCCAATGGCGGACAGTTGTCAGCCTCGAATGCAGAAGTTTGGACCCATCCCTCCACCATCATCAAGGGTTTGAAGTGGATGCTCAAAAGTGATGCACCGCTGCTGGTCAATCCCAAACCCAGCTGGCACAAAATTTCTTGGTTCGCAGAGTTCATGGCTTCCATGACGGCTTACGAAAAGAACACCATTGAAACGGCCAAACTGGCTGTGGCGGCACGACAGCATTTGTTTGCTTGGGCTGAAGCTGAAAACATTGATTTCGATTTGAAAAAGCAAGGCATCTTGCACATTTACCGCGACAAAAAGGGCTTTGACCACGCAGGCAAAGTTTCTGAAATGTTGGCCAAGGGTGGCTTGCCACGCCATGCGGTGACCCCCGAAGAAATGAAAGCCATCGAACCCACTTTGGCTGGCAAATACTACGGCGGCTATTTCACAGAAAGTGACGCCACGGGAGACATCCACAAGTTCACCAACGGTTTAGCCATGGCTGCAAAGCGTTTAGGCGTTCGCACTTTGTATGACCAAGACGTCACCAACATTCAAAGCGACAACAGCCAAGTCAAGATCACGGTGGCCCACTCTGATGCGCCTACCAGCATTCATACGTTTGACAGCGTGGTGGTGTGCGCAGGCGTTGCCAGCAAACAATTTGCTTCACAACTGGGTGACCGCGTCAACATCTACCCTGTCAAAGGCTATTCCATCACGGTCAATTTGAACGACGCTGAAAGCCAAGCAGGCGCACCGCAGGTCAGCTTGCTGGACGACGAGACCAAGTTGGTCACCAGCCGTTTAGGCGAAGACCGATTCCGTGTGGCAGGCACTGCAGAATTCAACGGCTACAACCGTGACATCCGCGCTGACCGCATCAAGCCATTGGTCGATTGGGTCAATCAATGCTTCCCCAAAATCAACACCCGCTCCGTGGTTCCATGGGCTGGCTTGCGTCCCATGATGCCCAACATGATGCCCCGCGTGGGCCGTGGCAAAGCTGCCAATGTGTTTTACAACACAGGTCACGGTCACTTAGGTTGGACATTGTCTGCCGTGACGGCAGACATGGTGGCGGAAGTAGTGGCGGCTCAGGCTTCTGCTGAGCGTGCCACGATCATTTCAGGATCGACCAACCTGGCTCGCGTGTCCACGTAATAACCGCCATACTCGGTGTACTTCAAGACAGCACATTGGCATGTGCTGCACTTGAAGACGTCGCAGCGGTTGTAGGGAAAGTAGTCCACTGCAATGGGCGCGTTAGGTGAATCGTAGCGCGTGCCGTTGGGGTGGAATTCTTCGAAGGTCAATTCCATTTGACCTTCGGGTAATTCTTGGCGAAGGGTACCAGCAGCTTGCATTTGGGTAGCAGGCCAGCGTGCGTCGGGCACGCTTTCCCAGCCTTTGCAGATTTTCAGAGCGCAGGTGCAGTGGTGTGGTGCTTGAGCAGCCAGTGCTTTAAGCTGATTCGCTTTGAGTGGTTGTTCATTTGACATGCCTCTATTTTGCGCGATGCAAGGAGCAACCCGCCACGGACATGTCAGCCCTCAAAATGCTGCCATTCGTAGAGTCTGTGCAATACAAAGTTTTGCGGTCTTTGCCACCAAATGCCATGTTGGTGAGCGACGCGCCTTTGGGTCCCGTCAGAATTTCTTCGGGTTCCGCCCAATGTGACAGCACCCACACATAAGCCAATCCTGGATTGGCCACCAGCAGTCGGCCACTTTCATCCATGGCCAAACCGTCAGGACCACTCGGTCCATAGGATGTGAAAAACTGCCC